>JAABUI010000298.1_pt1 | contig 49401 bp, 46 predicted proteins | sample 5559111 | NCBI WGS metagenome assembly JAABUI01 (sample SAMN10711870, study PRJNA513365) | rock metagenome | isolation source: Antarctica rocks | place: Antarctica: Victoria Land, Buttleship Promontory | reverse complement strand
GCTGAGGAGCAAAGCAAGGCAGAGAATGAGAATACATCTGAAAAGGCGGCAGAGGCTACAAAGCCTGGCACACCTCACAGTCAGATCTTTCAGATCTTTCAGAACATTTACACTCATGTCACTAAGCGCGTACAGTGCATAATCCTCGGCACAATTTCCTGCTATAGTCTCCTTTGGTTCTCTGTATATTGCTCGCTGAGTCGGCACTGTTCTCTCATGCCAAGGATCGCGATGGTCGCAGTCTGGTGTTTGAAGGATCTCTGGGGCTTGTACTTCAACCAGCACAAGTTTTGGTTGAGCGAAGAGCCACAATTGTTGGCCCTTACAATGACCTCTTGGCGTATGGTTGGTTACGTTGCATGGGTGGTTCTGACCTTATGCTGTGAACCCATTCCCGCTGCTACAGTCGTCTGCCTGCTACCTCAGATAGACCGTGAGATTTCGTGCATTCTGCGAAGGTGTTGGGGTTATCGGTGTCCTGGGCCACGAGAAATCCAGGGTCCTTTCCCAGAGAAGGCCAATAATCCCGGATCAGCGAGACTCATGAGTTTTGACATCAACATGAATCACGCATATCTTCTGAAATTCTGGAACATGACGATTCAGGGCCTTGGGTATGCCTCAAGCTACATCGTCCTCTTCTCCCAAGACTCTTGGTTTTCCAAATCGCTGGCGCTAGTGGTAGCCATCTGCATACGATCCAGGTGCTGCCCCCAGCTTCAAGCCGTCAAAGATGGCGAACTGGTGGATCGACTTGCCCGTAGGGAGCTTCGATTCACAATGGGTGTTGATTGTAAGGATTACCCGTCCTTCAGAGAGTACTTCGATCAATCTGCAAAGGTCGTCCACCGCGTATATCAGAATTCCCGCCCCAGCATCCGAAGGCTTAGAGGTCTGACACGGTTCGCCGACGGGGACGTTCGACGTCGAACAACGTTCAAGATCCAGCTGATCACCACATTTGTGGTGGCAAGCTGGTTGATCATCTCTCTATGTGGGAGACAATTCTCTTGGATGACAATCATGAATGAGGTAGCCCTTGGGGCACAATGGGCGAACCACCGTGTTCCCTTTGAGAAGTAATACGAGGGGTAGAGATACGAAAGGAAGAGCGATCCTCCTGCGACTGACGTAATGGGAATGAGACCTGGCTAGACCTGGACGGGTTCAAACCGGCTGATGATCTTATGAATGACTTTGGCCACAATGAAGGCATGCGACGGATGAAGCAAGATTTTCATGCCTCTTTCAGCGGCATGCTTGGGAACATTGGAAAGACTGCAGTTGGAATTGACAAAGCATTTTGACTTTGCGGTTTCTCGAGAACGTCCAGACGCCGATAAAAGATATCAGGACTTGATATTGTAGCATTGAGATGAAGAAGACGGTCGTCGTAGAAGAGTGGTTAGACCCGGTCATGAGTGACCGGTTGATATGGATTGTTTGCGTCTTTGGTCACGGCTTTTGGGTATCTTATTGGGAGGAAAGCTTCTTCCTGAACCAAGACCTCTCGTTGCAGCAAGTTTGGAGACCTTTCAACAGCGATAACCATTTACAGCATCAGGATGATTAGGCGGGCGCCGAGATCTTGCACAGGCCAGACACCAATGGTATAGGAGCTTCCTTGGTTCGCAGGGCACCGAAGCCATTCTCGAGGATCTCGATCCCTTGTATCATGTTCTTCAACTTTTATCGAGCACCTCCCCAATAAATCCTTTCGAAAACCTGACCATCAGTTCATACGCAATCTCGAATCCGTTCCTAGCTCCGTAATACGGATCTCCAACGACCTCGCCTTTATTGCCACCAAAGTCTCCGAATAGCATCACCTTGCCCATTTCCATGTTTCCTTCATATATCTCATTCCTGCCCTTTGCTATTGCGCGAGCTCTCAGTCTGACTAAATCATGGAAATTCTCTTTATCCATAGCCAATATATAGTCAAAACTGGAGAAATCCGACAATTGCACCTTGCGCGCTGCATGATCGTAGTCGAGGATCCCGTTGTCCTTGAGGGTACTCATGGTGCGAGGATCAGGGGAGTCACCTTCGTGATATGCACCCGTTCCTGCTGAATCAATGTTCTTCATGCGAGGGTCTGGCGAACGGAGAGACGAGCGAAAGACCGCTTCAGCCATGGGGGAACGACATATGTTGCCTAGACAGACAAATAGAACGGATATTGGACGCGTAGATGTTGTGACTGTTCCATCCCCAGCCGCATTGCTTCCGTTGTTGGGTGGAGATCCATTCGCAAAAGCAGCAGAGCTCGGCTCTGCGCTTTGTGAGGCAGCCATACGGAATGGGTGTTGTACTTTGTTCTTGTTATCGTATGCATGAAGTTGTCATTGCGAGTAGTTCAGGTTGGACTGCTTCTTGGCGTGTCGTGTCGTTGAGGCTGTGAGTCTGATGGATCGGCGCAGGGTTCTTTATTTACGGATCACTAGTTTCAGAGTAGGATGGACTGACAACAATCTCCAAATGAGAATCGATCGTTGAACTCTTGAACAGTAAAGCCATAAGGTCGACTTTGGTTCCCTGAAGAAGCTGAGATGATGGCTTCAAGAAGGTCTCAATAAGGTATGCGCATTCAGGTACGTCCGCTAGCGACGCCCTTCACCTGTCTAGACACCCATGGGCAGAAGGCTGATGGAGATGTTTCAAGTGTTCATAGGCGCAGAACCTCTCTCCCCCCTATTGACCACCTCCTGTGACGCTCTTGGAGTCTCAGATACGTAGCTGGGTTGCCTGCGCATTCGTAGCCACTGTGTCGTTGCTTCCGGGCTTTGTCCACATTCCTCGTCTATTGTCTCCTCAAGGCCGTAGCTATGTCATACAACCGCCTAGGTACAGCTCGATCGCTCTGATTCTATATCCCCATGAACACATTTCCCATGCCAGACAAGGCTTCCTTCAGCGATACTCCAATTCCAAGCACTAACATCTGCCCTCCATCATAGACCCTTTTGGCCAGCAGGGCGAAGACGAGTACGAAGGCCATCCCATGGATCCCCGTCACCACGGGCGATCGCCTTCTCCAGGCCAGCCATTACACGGCTATCAGCTAGAAGACGGCCCCTACAGACCCCAACAAGCGCCGTTGCAAATACCCACCGGACCTGCAGGCTCAGGGGACAGACTGGCGCCCCAACCCACATACTCTGTCGAGAACATCGACAATTCATTTCATCACAACGAGCATTACGAAGCACAACACCCTGTGTCTTCCCACGACTACAACTATGGAGGAAACGATTACGCGATCTCTCCTGAAGAGCACCATGACCAATATTATACGCAGCCATATGAACCTCACCCAGACGAAACCTTATCGCACTATCCCTCACACGACCACGAGCAATACTATGATGACAATGATCATCAACCAATACTGCAGCCCGACAACCCGTTTGGTCCAAATCCGCAAGCACCCGGGCTGGGGGTACAGCCGACAGGACATGATGGATCCCAGATAGGCACCACCCCAAGTCCGGCGCCTATCAGACGATGGAAGACCGTCAAGGAAGTCCAACTCTTTAATGGCAATCTCGTATTGGACTGTCCCATACCGCCAAAATTGTTGAGTCAAGTTCCCCATGCAGAGCCCCCAGAGAGAGACGAGTTTACACACATGCGCTATTCCGCCGCAACTTGTGACCCTTCGGAATTCTATGACTCGAGATTCACCCTACGACAACGGCTCTTTGCAAAGCCCCGACATACGGAGCTATTCATTGTGGTCACCATGTACAATGAAGATGAGTTCCTCTTTGCGAGAACAATGATTGGGGTTTTCAAGAATATCGAACACATGTGCTCACGAACGAACAGTAAAACTTGGGGTAAAGAGGCTTGGAAGAAGATTGTGGTCTGCGTGGTCAGTGACGGGCGCGCGAAGATAAATCCTCGGACCAGGGCCGTGCTGGCCGGTTTAGGTGTGTACCAAGATGGTATTGCGAAGCAGCAAGTCAGTGGCAAAGACGTCACTGCACACATTTATGAGTACACTACGCAAGTGGGCATGGAACTAAAAGGAAAGATGGTCCAATTGAAACCCAGAGGAGCCACTCCAGTGCAAATGGTTTTCTGTCTGAAGGAGAAGAACCAAAAGAAGATCAATTCCCATAGATGGTTTTTCCAAGCTTTTGGTCGTGTTCTGGATCCCAATATTTGTGTCCTTTTGGATGCTGGAACCAAGCCAGGGAAAGACTCTATCTATCACTTATGGAAAGCCTTTGATCTGGAACCTATGTGCGCTGGCGCCTGCGGAGAGATCAAGGTCATGTTAAGTGCCGGGAGGAAGCTCATCAATCCTTTAGTCGCTACTCAGAACTTCGAATATAAGATGAGTAACATCCTTGACAAGCCGCTCGAGTCTGCATTCGGTTTCATCTCCGTGCTGCCTGGGGCTTTCTCCGCCTATCGGTATATAGCGCTGCAAAACGACAAGACTGGGCAGGGACCCTTGGAGAAGTATTTTAAAGGTGAGGAGATGCATGGCGCAAATGCAGGTATCTTCACAGCAAACATGTACCTGGCTGAAGATCGGATCCTGTGCTTCGAGCTTGTGGCCAAGCGCAACTGTCGATGGATCCTCCAATACGTCAAATCATCAACTGGCGAGACAGACGTGCCGGATACCATGGCCGAATTCATCATGCAACGTCGGAGGTGGCTGAATGGCAGTTTCTTTGCTGCCATCTATGCCTTAGTACACTTCTACCAGATCAGTCGGACAGACCACAGCTTTTTGAGGAAAATGATGTTCATGCTTGAATTCACGTACCAGTCCATAAACATGATATTCGCTTGGTTCGCTATTGTAAGCTATCCGAGAATGCTAATGCCCCGATCGTCTTGTCGAAATACGCTAATACCGTTTGATAGGGAAACTTTTTCTTAGTATTCAAGATCCTTACCAGCTCTCTCGGCAGCAAAGAGCTACTCTCGACAGTTGGAACCGTTCTCGGTGTAGTCTTTGAATGGTTGTATCTTGCAACGCTGCTAACATGCTTCGTCCTCGCTCTGGGAAATCGGCCGCAAGGATCCAACAAATTCTACATGACCATGGTGTACTTCTGGGTCGGAATCATGCTCTACTTGATCTTCGCGTCTGTCTTCATCACTGTTCGATCAATCCAGATCGAGACAAAAGACCATGCATTCAAAGCATCGGACATCGTGCATAATCAGCTGTTTTTCACCCTCATCGTATCCCTCCTCTCAACGTACATCCTGTGGTTTGTCATCTCGTTCCTCTTCTTCGACCCATGGCATCTCTTCACCTCCGTAAGTTTCAGCAGCCATCTACTATTCTTGAGTCTACCCTACTAATTCGAGGCTCAAGTTTTTCCAATACCTTCTCTTGACACCCACTTACATCAATATTCTCAACGTCTATGCCTTCTGTAATACCCACGACATCACTTGGGGTACCAAAGGTGACGACAAAGCCGAGAAACTCCCTTCTGCAAATCTCAAACCAGGCGGCAAAGTCGATGTCAACATTCCTCAAGATGATGGCGATCTCAATGCACAATATGATGCCGAAATGCGTACCATCGCTACTAAAGCTGCCAAAGAGAAGAAGGTCGTTAGCGAGGCAGAACATCAAGAAGACTACTACAAGGGCTTCCGTAGCGCTGTGGTTCTCGTCTGGATGTTTTGCAATTTAGCGCTTGCTGCTGTGGTGCTGAGCGCCGGTGGTTTAGACACCGTGAAGATTGGGAAGGATAAGAACGTTGGCCCACAGAGGAGCACGATCTACATGGCTGTCGTGCTGTGGAGTGTGGCAGCTTTATCGCTGTTCAGGTTCATTGGTGCAGTGTGGTTTTTGGTAGTTAGATTGGTATGTTCCTGCCATTCCGCTTGAGAAGTCGTGCTTTTACTAAATTTTCTTCCAGTTTCGTGGCGTTTGAGAACGTGTGCTTGCAATTTGAAGACACACCATTCGAACTTCGAAAGATGCATTTTACGCCTAGCTTGCAGCGTGTTTGAAGTATGGACATGGCCTATGCGCCCGTTGCAAAGGGCGTTGGATATGGCAGGAGATACCACAGTATGTATGGCGCAATGAAGCGAATCGAGTCCTTTTGATTTCATGTTCATGAGCTTTCATGACGGGCGATGGCCTTCCCGCTGCTCATTCCCAAGTGGCAGTCTAATGGGGCCTCTACTTCGCAATATTCTTTCTTCCCACCAATCCTGCAATTGGAAGCTCCAGTGACAGAGCATTCCAGCAAGAAAACCGACGGCGTCATTCCTGAACGCTAGGATTCCAGCAACTGTCATGGACATGACTGCCCATCTTCTCTTTCTCTGCTCTTCTGTGAAGCTAGAGCTCTTCGCGCTGCTTACTTCCTCACCTGAAGCCTCTCCGTCTGTAACACCTTTGTCAATAGTATTCAGATCCCGTGCCTCTGTCGTGTTCAGACTCTCGCCCACTTTGACGAGCTCAAGACCAGCTGCGATGAGCAGAATACAAAGGAGCGTGCTTGGGAATTGATCAAAGAGGTACAAGGCAAGATCACTCGCAAAGAGTCCCAGCAGAAGCTTGATCAAGCCTAGGAAAATGATACTAGCTCCCGAGCGTGCACCGAATCGATACTGCGCAGCCAACCCTCCGCTACCGTGACAGACTGGCATTGCTCCAAACCAGCAGCCCACGAGATTTATCACTGCAACGCTGAGACCTAACGAAGTCGTTGATGGCGTCTTGATATCAGGCAGCAGATCTTCAGCTAAGAACGCAACAGCGATCACCGAATTTAAAGTTGTGAGAGGAAGCTGTCCGATGCCCGCTTCCAGCACACCAACCCGAAAACTTTCCGGCGAAGGTACAAAAGTATGGGGATGCCATATGCCGAAACCTGCTCGGTCGACGGTACCGTGACCATACAGTATAGCTCCAATAATACCAGCCACGAATACAATCAGTGCATACGGCACTCGTCTCATCCTCTCACTAACCAACAACGCCAAAAAAGCCACCAGCACCTCCACCCACCTCCCCCCTCCATTCCCGGGATACAACTTCCCAGCCGAAATAACCAAACTCAACCCCGTCCCCATCTGAATCCCCTTGACAACCGGCACCGGTACCACCCCCGTAAACCACCTCACCAACCCCGTCAAACTCAACGCCCCAATCGCCCCCGCAACAAACAACCCGGCGCTCGCAGTCTCAGCTTGCGTAAACGATTGCGCTATTGCGATGCTGGCGATGGCTTTCATGGGTTGCACGGGGAGCGGGATGCCGAAGAGGATGCCGGTGAGGATGTTGGCGAGGCCGGAGATGAATAGGGTGGAGGGGAGGGAGATGGAGGAGGTGAGGGTTAGGGCGATGAGGAGGGGGAGGAGGGTCCCGATGTCGCCGAGGGAGCCGGAGATTTCGGTGAGGGGGGTGGTGAGGATGGTGGAGAGGTTGTGGTGGTGAATTATGAGGAGATCGCGCTTTGTGGTTTGGATGTGGGAGGTTAGAGCTGTGGTGTATTTGGAACGCCGTGAGGGCGGGGAGGGACTGATGTCGTCCATCGTATCCATTGGGCTATGAAGATGTTGGGTTGGACATTGCTGCCTGTAGAATACAGTAATAGATCTGGAATTCCATTTCGTGATCATCTGCATCTTTGATGCCAAGCAGCTAGGCCGACGGTTCGGTCCGAACCTGGCGCCCCAAGCGCTGTATGTATCAGAAATCCTTCCATTGAATTTGCTTTAATTGAAATATCCAAAGCGATAAAAATGTCATAGGCTCTGTAAAGACAAGTCTAAATCCACATTTCAAAATGATTTTCTCGCTCCCCCAGAGGCGGCTGCTTCCACCAGGTACGTACTCTCCATCCCCAATCAACAAGCTCCACCACTGACCAAACTCCCTCTACAGCCAACTCCCTCCTCCACGCTCCCTCCTCCCTCGCCCTCCGCCCACACCTCCACTCCCAAAACCGCTCCCTAAATCTCAACCCCTTCAAACGCCGAAAACCCCCCTCAGTAGTCGACCGCGCCAAACTCGAAGCCACCTCCAAAACCGAAAAACCCCCCAACCGCAAACCCGGCGACCTAGCCCCCGGCTCCATCTTCGACTCCCCTTCACCTTCCCCCTCCACCCCCTCACTCACACCCACCCGCGACCCCCACTCCATGGCTGCCGCCCTGGACCCCCTTCCCGCCTCCCACCGCCGCTGGCAACGCAAAAAACTAATCCAATCCATCCGCTCCCGCTCGCGCCTCTCCCCCACCACCAAACTCCTCCGCACAGAACGCTCCTCGCTCTTGAAATCGCCCCTCATAAAAACGAGCGTCAAGAAATTATATCCGTTGGCGAGACAGATTGCGGGGAAGCCGCTTGGGGAGGCTATGGTGCAGATGCGGTTTTCGAGGAAGAAGGCGGCGGGGGAGGTTTTGGGGGTTTTGAGGGAGGCGAGGGATAGGGCTGTTGTTGTTAGGGGGATGGGGCTGGGGGGTGGGGAGGGAGAGGGGGATAGGGATGGTGAGGGGAGGGTGGTGGTGGATAAGAAGGGGAAGAGGAGGGTTGTGAGCGATCCGTCGAGTATGTATGTGGATGAGGCGTGGGTGGGACGGGGGAGGTATGAGTTCGGGAGGGATTATCGCGCGAGGGGACAGAGTAATCGGTTGATGTTGCCGTATACAAGTGAGTCTCTTATCCCCATCATCCATCCTTAACCATCGATTCTCTTATCTCACTGGAGTCTCGGGTTCCGAGTCATTGATGCTAATGTTGCAAAGGTATCTCGGTGGTGCTGAAAGAAGAGAAGACGAGGATCAGGCTGATGGAGGAGAGGGAGGCGAAGAGGGCAAAGAAGAGGGTTTGGGTGCCGTTGCCGGATCGGAAGGTTACGGCGCAGAGGCAGTTTCAGCTTTGGTGAGGGGGTGGTGGGTTGGAGCTGGTGGGGGAGATGGTTATGGTGAGAGTATGCTGTGTTGGTGGTTGTATATATCGCATTGCATCTTTTATCGAATGCCTCACTAAGTATGGTTTCCCTTCGATATAGCAACTTGTTGGGTTTGTCGCCATGCAGTGTGTGAAAGACGTGTCTCACACGCCGCATTCAGTATACAATGACGAGAATTCATCCATGGTTTGTGTGCACAGCTTGGATTGCTAATGCTAGCACTAGTGTTAAGGCTATGCTGAAGTGAGTCGAGAGAAATTTGACATTTCAGGAAACCACCAGTCATGCATGCCATCATCCCGGCAAGCTCTCTATCTCTCCCCTCTCCTATCATCTCCATCTCAATCGTGTCTTTCAACATGAGGCATGCATGTTAAAGAAAATAATGCCAGTGATGCCATGATCCACTCCCTCTACCTCCAATCTTCGAAACCTGATGCATGCACGCTGACATGCGAAAAGTAGCCACAGCCGTATCCAGTCTTGGTATCCTTCTTGAGTCATGAAGCAAGCTTGTATGTTGCCATGTGGATAAAACTCAAAAGAAAACTCCACCGGGTATGTATCACCACCGTCAACGCCATCGCCATCGTCGCACAAGGAGACTCGTTCTTCGAGAAGCCGACCTAGAACCTCAAGAAGCCGATCCAACACTGCTCCTCAGCGAAGAACGACGCTTATTGCTCCGCTCGTCCGCCGCCTCCGCATCAATCTCAGTCTCATTCGCAGCATCCTTAGCCTCTCTCTTCCGCTTATTACTCGCCGCCTTTCGCTCCCGCCACGCCGCCCTCGTCGCCGGCGTCGAAACCGGAGTCTTGGGCGCAACCCTCGGCTTATGGGCCTGAGCGCCGGGGAAGTTGGGGAGGAACTCGATGCCGGGGAAGACTTTATGCTTGGGGTCGCGGGCTTTGAAGGCCGGGGTGCGGAATTCGGATTCGATAAGGGAGAGCACGGCGCGGACTTCGGTGTAGGTTTTTGAGGGGCCGAGGTGGGGGATTAGGAAGCGCTCCCAGACTGGGTCGGGGGTGGTGGGGGTTTCGGGTGAGGAGTCGTTGTCGGAGGGGGAGGGGGAGGTGATGCTGGAGAGGGCGTCGGAGTCGTGGTCGGAACCGATTGCAGTTGGAGGGTTAGAGGGATTGGGAGATGAAGCCACAGGATCGGTGACAGCATCAGAGGCTACCTTGGTGGGCGCGTCGGGGAGGACTTCAGCAGTTGTGCCGGAGGTGGCACTGGTGGCAGTGTCTGATGTGGGGTCGTTGGAGGCGCCGCTGATACTGGCGGTGGCCGAAGCAGGCATGTCGTTAGTAATTTCAGTCAAGTTTGGGATGACGTTGGTTGTGGTATCGGATTTGGAGTTGATGCTGACAAAAGTGCTGGATTCAATGCCGACACCATCAGCCATAGGATCACTCCCAGTCGGAGCAGAAATCGCTTTTTGTACGGTGTTCACCGCGCCGTTGGTAACAATCAAATGGATGTGGCCATTGGGGTCAGTAAAGGTGCTGGCCTTGATACCAGCAGTGATTCGGGCAGCTATGCTAGCATTTTCGGCATCGATGGCAGACTGCTCTGCCTTCCGGAGGGTGACATCCCAGCTAACAACGTTACTCAGTCTCTCAAATCCATTGAGCTGTTCCCTAACAAATTTCAATTGCTGGATCATCCAATTGCCATCATCTTCAGCACGATACTTGAAGCGTTGATAGTGCTTTCGGCACCAGAGAATCCAAGCATCCTTTGGTAAGTCGCGTGTGCACTTCTTGTTGCGTCCAAAGACATGAGAGACTACCTTACGGTAATCACCAGACTGGGCAACACAGTTAACGGCGCCTTTGCAGCGAGAATCTATGACTACTGCTGGTGTCCCAACAGATGTGTCCTCCTCGGAAGCGTCCTCATCGACAGTGTCATCATCCTCAGGACCCACAGCGAGCGAGACACTGGGCGAGACACCGGGTTCAGCATTGCTAACCTCCTCCTCGGGCTTGATGATATTGTGGATCTTAGTGTCCTGGTTAAGGACTGACATCATTCGAGATGGAGAACGGAGCAGGTCTTGAGCGACCTATTTAAGATTCATCAACGTTGCACAAACAAAAGCACAAGGGATGAGAACCTCAAGGAATTGCTTACAAAACGAAATGGATTGACGTGACGATGCTATCTGATGCAAAGTCAAGTCCAAAAGACGATGTGAGACAGGAACACAAGATTGTAATAGCTGATGTTGTTCGATGTTGCGAGTGTGTAAGAAGTCTGAAGGTGCTTGAGATGAGGCAACCACCATTTAAATAGATAGCGGGGAGGGGTGTTGGGACACGAAGGAAGCGGTGTGAATTGGCTGTGTTGATAGGCTTCCGCCGGGACTCATCTCTGTCTGGTAGTCTTTTCCCACGTGAAAGACCGCGTGTACCCTGCTGATGTTTACCCGCGTGATGCAAAATTGTATCAGATGAAGAATCAGATGATTCACAGATGCTGTCCCATTGTCATTTGGGCACTTCATTTCCGTATTCATGAGCCCATTGTGGCTTCACCGAAGGGAAAGAGCGTTCATTAATGTCCCCATTATGTCGGTTGGGTGTGACCGTATGGGATGAGAGGCTGTCATTCAGCGTGCAAGTGAATTAAGGCAGCCCGGTAGCCAATCGCCTATACCTTCGAGGTTACATATACCTAATCTAGATTAGCTTCCAGGTACCAGCATAACTTTACTGTCTCACCTTAAACATGTCAACATTGATATCTCATGTTGTATGGACAGATGACCATACCAAGTATTCCAACAATAGCAACAATAGAATGGAGGCCGGTAAGTGATCTCCCTCAACCCCGCTTTGATAAGGAAGCAGTCTAAGAGGTACCACTCCAGATACAGAAGACTGTGCGACTACAGAGAAGCGACTTGAAGTGACGTTGGGAGATCTCAGTGGTCATGGCAATGAATGGGTCAAAACCGAAGGCATCGAAATCACAAAAGGGAGCATACCACTGTGATGGCAAGATCGTCAACATTGACACCCTGAGAAAGCCCATCACACTCAATCGGCCTCTGAAGACTCTTGTTAGTCTCACCTTACGGCCATACTCCTCCATCCCACTTCAAAATCGATGCCATTGACCACCCCCTCGCAAGACTCTCTTTCCATGCAGGACTACCCTCCAAGTCCTAATGAAGGATTTGAGATCAGATAGGACCTCTCGCTGTATAAGAACATCAACATCAGGAGTTGTCAGGAGGCGGTACTACTTTGACGAGATTATCTTGATCGCAAGTCTGGACATTGATCGCACGAAGGACTGGCTCGCAGTCAATGCTCAGTATCCACGGCCATTGTTCTTGCATCGCATAGACGAACTTTGGCACATTGTAATGAAAAAGCGCATAGGAACTTGGCAATCATGCAGGTCCATTCAATTTCCAATCGAATGATTGAGGGACCGTAGCCCTTACCCTTTTGAGACTAGCGTAGATGAGGATGTTTGTAGCAAACTTGAACAGACCTACCTTATCGAACCTGACAGCTTTTCACTTGGTCAGACTGTACAAACTTTGCTCAAAAAGCACACACATCGGCTGTGGTCTGCCGGCTCAAGGCAGTGCGCTCCGCTCCAATCGTAGCAACGGAAAAAGGAATCGGCCTACAGATGGGACTGCTCAGCCTTATCCCATTCCCTGCCTACTGGAGTCCATCGAAGTTACGCTCTGTCTCATCACGTTCACCTTTAAATATTGCGAGACTCTAATACTCACTTTTGCTTATGTATGTTGGTAGATAATTCTATGATTCATACTTCTCTGGTCAGAGACTGCCTAGTGCTCTAGGTCCAAATTTATTGAGAATTTTTTGGCTATATTTCAAACCGAAAATCTTTGCTTCATGGCCAGATTTGACATTTTCCATTATCTCATAGTACGAATCGAAAGCTAAGCCCCACATACGCATGATATGGAAGTGACGTGTTCTCAAATGACTTTGGTAAGCCAATGGGATCCAAGCCTGTTCTTGAAATTTCTCAGTAAAATTACCAGTCCATCAAACGACAGGAAAGGTTTTAAGAGCGACACCATGAAGACTATTAGGACTGGGCCTTTCCAAGGATCCAAAATGGCAAATCAAGAACCGCTGGACTCAGCAAATGAGAGTCCAGGAAGGCTGCAGTGGAGACCGGATATCTATGTACACGCCTTCGTGCCGCAAGCTTTTGTGGCTATCAATCGATCGTACGCATCGGTAATCAATACCCCAGCAATTGAGGGTGTCGACTTCAAGGGGTACATTTCTACCTTCGCTGGTAGCCACTTCTTGTCCGAACTAGAGCCTCTCCCTTTTCAGACTACGAGCCACGGTCTATCCTTGAATTCTCTAGATCACTTACGCCCATCAAACTATGGACAGTATTTTAGCGATGCCTTGGCTCTAGACATGAAAGCCCGAGTTCCAGAAATCCGGTCGTACGATCTGTTTGGGGTCACGCTTGAACTTACAGACCAGCTACAACAAGTTTATTCGTTGAGGGTACCTGGCCTCCGAGAAGGTACTCCGCTTGTCAGTGTTGGGGACTTCGTTATGCTCCGTCAACTAGTATTAGACCCAGTAACCGGTCTTCCACGTGCAATGAATGCCTGGCTGGCTCCTGGAGGAGGGTCTGAGAGAGGCGAAGTCGCTCCAGGATTCACAGGGTATCAGATGAACGCCGTTGTTTGCGGAATCAATAAAGCCAAAGAGACTTTGCTCACTCGTGTTGATGGAATGGTATGGTTCGAGAAGTTCGTTTGCAATGTTTCATTTGTCGTGCAAGATCGCCTGATTCAAGGTCTACAAAGAGCCGTGGCCGACATCTCTCAGGAGATTGACCCTGAAGACAATTCTCACGCACCACTTCCAGAAGAGTCTAAAGGCCGCATCTCTCATGACCTCCCTTTTGTGCCGACAGATCTAGAGCCGGGAGCCCTATATTCAAGGATGCAACAGCGAGCCTCCCCAAAAGGTCGCGCTATGGCACCTGTTGAGGCCTCTTTAAAAGGTCTAGATCTTTCTGGCGCCATGGGTGCAAGCATCTGGCTTCAGCGTGTACTATTTCCAGAGGAAGCAAATGGTATTCAGCAGACTGCACTTCCGTCCGTGTTGTTCCCGCAGACCTGGTTTGACACGAGCCTCAACTATGAACAGAAGGTATGTAGCACCCTGCGGATAGATAAAAGCCTCTACTGACTGGTGAAACAGAAAGCTGTCGACGCAGTTCAGTCGAAGAATTATGGAGACTTCTGTTACCTTATCAATGGCCCGCCTGGTACCGGCAAGACCAAAACGCTGTGCGAAATTGTTGCACAGATAGGGAAGGACCCTGGCTTTCCTGGTAGCATACTGCTTTGCGCTCCTTCAAACCCGGCTGCAGACACCCTTGCTCTGCGTTTGAGAAGCCTTTTTGACCCAAAGTCAATGCTGCGACTCAATCATTTCTCAAGGACATTTGCAGAAGTCCCACAAGAGCTGCTTCCATACTGCTATGTGGAACACGATCTCTTCAGTCTTCCACCAATGCCGCAACTTATGGCATTCAGAGTCGTCGTCACAACTTGCCAAGATGCCGATATCCTTGTCCAAGCTCGTGTTACAAATCGCGATCTGATCTCTTTACAGAATAGCTTAGCCAGCGCCATAAATATAAAGTCACACCAAGGCGAGACTCCTCCCCATTGGACAGCCCTCATTGTGGACGAAGCCGCCCAAGCTACGGAGCCAGAGAATCTCATACCATTGTCTATAGTATCACCTCCTGCTGATGATTTAAACCAGAAACCAGTCTTTGTCATGGCTGGGGACCAACATCAACTCAATCCTAGGACGTATGACCGGTCCACCACCTTGCATACATCATTCTTTGAGCGACTATCAGAGATGCCCGTGTACGCTTCTCACCCCCTTGCTCGCAAAAGCCTGCAGCGCACATCTCACCGCCTCCCAATGCTTCGACCGCCATTCGTCAACCTGATACGGAATTATCGCTCTCACCCTGCTATATTAGCTATTCCCTCATCAATGTTCTACGCAAATACGCTTATCCCAGAAGCCTCTCAAACAGACTCCCTTCTGCCATGGACCGGTTGGCATGGCCGTCGCTGGCCAGTCTTGTTTGTTTGCAACGCAGGAATTGACAATTGCGAAGATATTCGCGGAGTAGGTCGAGGCTGGTACAATACACGAGAAGCCCAAAAAGCCATCACATATGCACAGAGCCTTCTCGGTCAGAGATTGATCGTCGAACAGTCTGAGATATGTATCATGTCACCTTTCCAATCTCAAGTCAATCTCTTACGGAAGCTGGCTAGACAATCGAAGCTGTGGGGAGTAAACATCGGGCCAATGGAAGCCTTCCAAGGTCTGGAACGTCGGTTTGTCATTCTGTGTACGACGCGTGCCAGGAAGAGATTCGTCGAAGAAGACAAAGTAAGAGGTATTGGGATCATAGATGAGAAGAAGAAATTCAACGTCGCCATCACTCGTGCGAAAGAAGGACTGGTCGTACTGGGAAATCCGTGTACTCTGGCAATCGATCCACATTGGTTGGCATTCTTGAAATTTTGCTGGCGCAATTCGCTGTGGCAATGTGACAACGACAAAAACACATCGAGTCCGAACTACGAGGAGACCGATGTGAATGCATGGACCCCTGGAAATCAATCGGAAGAGATCTCCGGACTCGAGGCGGCGCTCGTGTATAAAGAGCGCGATAAAAGGGCTGGCTCCAAAGCTGCGAGGAGATTCATGGGTGGAGGTGAGAATACGGAAGATGCTCTGTGGCGAAGCGGTCTGGAAGCTGAAGAGGCGGTTGACGATTCAACCTCCCCTATTGGCTCGGAGACGGAGGATTTTCTTGAAGACTGAAAAGAGAAGAGTTTTGCGTGGCGAGGGTATCACGAGTCTGGCAGGGAGATGGGACCATTAGGCGATGCATAGATAAGGAGTTGGAAACGATTTTCTACTTGACCGTAACCCACTAATAGATTTCAAGCTAAATTGTTTTCATGGAAGACTTGAAAGCGAGGGCAGCAAGCCACCTTCACTGATCCAAGTCATACATATCCGAATCTCTACATTTTGCAGCTCCCATGATGTGTTTCTCCACTCTCAGTATCTCCAGCGCCAAATCGAAGCAGTAGCGGCCAAATTAGAAGCTCGCTTGCATTCACGCAATATCCACTCCTTATCCTTCCCATCCATCTGTCACGATATCCCAGACACCATCTTAACTTTCTTTGAGACAAGTTCACCCACCTTCTCTTCAGCGCATACAAGAACCCACATATCCATTAATCTACAAAACACCATCGTCATCTTGTGAAAAAGACACTCACTCTCCCTCGCAAACAAGAACCCTCTACTAAACCAACATCCCACATTTCCTTCACCCCGGATCTAAATCCGAAGTAGTCCTCCACATCCACATCAATCCATCCCTCATCGTCTTCTTTACACACACAGCAAACTCTACATATCAGACGTATCCCTTAAGCGTGCTATTAGCAGCAAGTACGTTCCTCTTAATTAGAAACTTCAGCTGGTGTGGGAGGGAAGTAGCGGTTCAATCTCTCCCACGGTTATAACAATAAAGACACTAACTTCAATCAGATATCCTGTCGATAGCTAAACCCTTTTGCGCGTAAAAGCAGTACCTTTCGCCGCCGAATACATTTGACGATACTCATGTATAACAAGAATAGATAACCTTCTACCCAATCTCCCCCTCGTGAAGACACTGCTTCCGAACGGACAAAGGCGGTAACATTTGTTGAAATTCCTGCGGCCTGGTTCAAACTCCGAGAAAGACATTGAGACGCAAGCCGACGGGGAAATACTGGAGCTCCTGATGACTGTATCGTTCGTTTTGATGCTCTCTGAGCCAAAAACTTGCGTTGTGTAAGTATTGCCGCTTCTCAGGACAATTCACACGTGAGCGCTATGGATGGCTGTCTCCCTGTCTTCAAGATACAACTACCAGTTTAAAACATCTTAATATACTGTTAGCGCCATAAACGAATGAATCTGCCTGATGAAAAGCAAGAAAGTGGTGTTCCGTTAACCACGAAACTCAATTAAACGAGAGAATGCTATGACCACTGGTATTAATCAAGGATGTTTTCGCCAAATTCAACGACAGTCCCAACAGTCTCTCCAAGATCCGCCTCAAGATCTCGCTATGTCCCCATCACCGAAGCCTTCAATCCATTCCATCCAATGGATCTCCCAATTCATGATCCTGAAACCGATAAAATGTGTCAGTGTGCTTAATTCACTTCAGATAACTACACTTACGCAGAGGTCCCTTCCTCCCACCTCGTCTGCTTCCTAAACCACGCATATCCCGAACAGGCGCATATCCGCATGATTCCTCACATTGAAACCGCGGAGAGTATTGGCATTGAAATTGAAGATATCCGCTCCACGCATCATGAGAAGGCTGACAAAATGGGAAAGCTCGTTCGTGTGCGAGCGAAAAAGCAGATGAGGATGCACTTGGTGAAACTCTAAGACCCTTTTCTTAGGCCTGATGTACGGAGAAGGGGGTGGAGTGGGCCATGGGGGGCGTGGTGGACGGGGAGGTGGTGGTGGAGGCGGACGTGGAGGCATGGCTGGCTGTAGCGGTTAAGATTAGGTCGATCTGCGTCGCCTTTTGTCTGTATGATTTGCTCGAAATCGCTGGTATATTGGAAGGCGATGATGAAGAAATGCCGTTCTCTCAAGGATCGCAGCTTTATATACACAGCTCGCCTACGAAACCACGGAGCCGCGGCCAGTCAGCTCCAGCTCATGATGAGCAATGCAGAGACTTCCGTGTGGAAATGAGGCAATGTCAACCTGGCGGACGGTATTGTCTGAGGGTGCAAATACGTGGCAGATCCTGACTGTCGCCGCGGAGAAGCTCAGTGATGCCGAAATCGACTCCATTTTCGCTGTCATCAAACCCCAGTAGCCCCTTGTAACCGGTGAAAGAATAAGTTGCTTGAAGAAGCAATAAAATCCGCAGCAGGGCGAATTCAACCTCTCATATTTGAGGAAATTGAGCTTCGTTGCAGGGTATCATTGTCGGTAAGACTGTTATTGCAGCCAACCAGGTACACATAGCAGCGCTAGGGTTCCATGTAAAGCAGAAGAGCGTCATCCGGTTCGAAAAATATTTTGCATGGTTTGGGGATATTATTGGTCTCCTGAGTGCGATTTCAGCCGATGCCGAAAGCGCATCGAGGGCAATGATGCATTTCTGTAGTGAGCAATCAGAGCAGCGAACTTCTGTAGGAAAACTCACAGTAATTAGGAGGCCGCCTGAATTCATCGGAGGAGCCGTCCAGCAAAAGTCTGAGCGCAAGTGTCCTTTTCCGTCACAACTTTGATGGCGGTATTCTTAGCCCTTCATGGTCACTTGACCGTATGATATGCGTAAAGGATACAAGACTCGAAGGTCGAGCCGATGACGAGACGTTGCATGCGATGCGAATCGCCGTCTGACATGAGCATTGACAGCACGAACTTGCTAAGGGAAATTGCTTAGCGTCAGACAAGAACGGGGATCGCTGCCGGCACTATTGCTATTAACGAATCACCCTATGGGTACCTGCAGAATTTTTTTTGTTGCGACTGCTCGAAATGGGAGGTCGATTTCAGGTGCATCAACCGTCATGCGTCATGGAAGTCTAGCTTGACCACTGCAAGATGGGATGCGTTTCAAAAGTTGGTAGCCGTAATTTTGGACGAACGACCTGGACTAACCAAGGCGGTATCACCGGGTCTGCTGCATTGCGAAAATGGTACAGAAGATTCGACAGTTGGCATGGCAAATGATGAGGCAGTCCATCTGGCGGTTTTGTGAGCCGGACATCCTCGGCTGGGGGATATCGATCTCGTATTCGGGGAATTGAATCCTGGATATGCTAACTCGAAGTCTCTGGATAGAAGACCAGGCTAGTATGCAGGATGTTGAAAGAACCACTGATCACAGAGTCAATGAATGTTCCCTTCGCCGGAGTGATTGTGCAATTGATGACTTACACGTCGCTGACCCTGTCATGGCCTTCCGGGCCCGTGATCGGGTTGGATTTCGACTTGCAGAATTACTTCGATCAGCAAGACATTCAGTAAGTAGGCAATGAACTAAGCCGGACACTCGCATACGCTCGACTCTTGTTAGCTCGGTAATATCACAACTTTGTATCAGGTCTTCTGGAGTGTGCCTTGTCATGCAAGTACAGCTTGTGCTAGGACATGATCCACTGGGTACATACCGGGACTAAAGGCCTTGAGAGTTGAGCTGGCGTGACATTCTGATACCGTGATACCGCCCCTCCTTCCGTATCCACCTTGAGTCTTGGCAGCATCCTCGTCGTTCGTGCCGAAGCTATACCGAGGGTACGTCAGGAGAAAAAAGATGAGGTGTCTTAGAAGGTGGGGTTCTCATAAGTACGGACAGAGTCAAAATTGTCAAGAACGAGACATGCGGAATAAAAACGGCATTTGGAGAGTGGGCGTCCTATGATTGAAGTACGCTCGGCCATGCCGTCTAGTCCCAGGTCAATCAAGCTGCATTCAGTGGCGCCATGGGTGAGCACTTGACCCAAGACAGGCCATGGACCATCAATCGTCTCTGGGATTTGGCGTAAAGCGATTGGGACGACCGCAGCATCGAGGATGTGGAGTTGTCGGTCAAGCATCACATGCGCGCTTATTTTGTATTAATGTCATTGTCAATTGGCAATCAGTGATAATATTGTCTTTGAGATAAAGTCGTGAATAGCCCATGAGAAAGACGAGAATCCGATTCAAAAATCTTTTCCCCATACAGTCTGTGATCCAGATAAGAAGGGAAGCGGTGATCCTGGTATATGGTGGTCTACTTGGGTGAGAATCTGCAATTTTAGCTCCGCCTATAGCACATCCAGCTAATCCTGGGTCTGTGAAGTGTACTTTGCGCCCACGAGCTGTTATATAGCAAGGATAGCTGAAAGCAAAATGAAAAGCAGCATGTATCAAGAGGACAACGGGCGATTCGAGATATCAAAGTATGCTCGCCTGCGCTTGTAGAAAAGGGAAATGGCCAAATGATGATTTGGGAAGGAACTGAACGGCGGGAAATGCATCGAAAACACTAAATCGTTGTTTCCTCATTCGGTGACTCAACTTATCCTCACAGAAATGCCCGACCGAAGCAGCCTGCAATCTTCTACAACAACTTCTAGCATCATTCCAATAACCAAGAGTCATCCAGATGAGCAATCAAATTCAACTTGACTGTACGTTCGCGTAGGCTCCATCCACACGAAAGTCTGCGGCCATTATCAAATAATGTCCAGACGATAGACACGAAGACAAGGAACCCTTTCCAGGATTCTTATGGAGATCCTCTATATTGCTGGTGAATCGACTTGGCCCGATTCTTCTACTCTCCTACTCTTGGGCCTACGAGTACAAGCATAAGCTTCCAAATGACAACGATGCTCCGCGCCGGATTGGATCTAAGAAGACGTGACGGTGGCGCCATCTCTATCAAAGGAGCTGACATGAGGAAGGAATGGTAGCATCGACCGGGTCAAAGATTGATAATGGACACTTAGACGTCTTTGAAATTCCTTACCAGCACCCTGCGACAGGCATACGAAAGGCTCCAAGCTTCCTTTGGCAATACTTTGGTTATTGCCGTCCACAAGCATCGATATGAACAATGCCTGATCCAGATAGCATTGCTTGAACGTTCCCACTAGACGGCGCGAGATTATCCCAGACAGGTCTTTCCCTGGCGAAGCAATTGCACAAAACGTCTTCATATACTGCAAGACAAACAGCGCAGCCGCGCCACACAGACTCAAACATTCTTCGACTGCACACATAGCGCAATCCCCCCCAGCACAAACACCATCCCAACCCACGTATCTGCACACCATTAACAAAACCTCTCTCCCCCAAAAAGTGACAAAAGAAGTAAGAAATCCCACTCACCCCTCCCCACCACCTTCCCCTCCGCCCACCACTCCCCCAAAACCGTAAACAAAAAAGCCAAACTATTCGTAATCGGCACCGTCAAACTCAACTCCGCCCGTCCAATCAGCAAAAAAAACCACACGCTCCCCGTCAAATTGATGACCAGCGGTACCGCATAGGCCGGACTCCGCAGCAGATCCATGACCGTGAACACGGCTTTGTAGAGCGCGTGTTTGGCTTTGCTGGGGTAGGTGGTGCGGGGGATGAGGGTGAGGGTGGGGTGCGGAGGGGGGTGGAAGTGCAGGGCGGCGCGGCGGATGAAGGGGGTGGTGAGGCCCCAGGCCATGCCGACGAGGAGGAAGCCGAGGGTCCAGTTTAGGATTGAGGGGGTGGGGGGTGGGGGGTCGGTAGCGGAGGAAGCCATGGTTGTGGTGGGTGTTTGGGTGAGGAGGGTGCTTTTGCAGGTGGAAGGGCTGGTATTTCCTAGCGCAACAATGTCCTCGACGCTTGGCAAGGATGATGAGATTTTGTACTTTGTAATGGAATATTGTAGTCAGTTGGAAATTCATGGCATCATATACATTATCAATTGAGAGTCTATATGCTTCCTATTGTACCCAATTTCACAGCGGCGCCGCGCTTCATGTATGCCTTTCCTCAAATAATGTACAGCTGAATCAACATACAAGAAGGTAGACCGCCAGAAATGCGTAAGATACACTCAGAACCCAAATCTGCTCCTTCTCTGCCTCCCTCTGCCCCCACTGACGCCGATATCAATCCGTCTCATCTCCTCACTCAGAGCACTGGCATCCCAATCTTCCTGCCCGCCATCAATTGGAACTTTTCCAGGAATCGGAGGTGGGATATTCCCAGTAGAAGACCTTCCGTATGTAGGACTACTTCCATAGCCGCCATAATTTTCGCGTTCTCGGAGTGGATAGCTTGGCTCCGACGGTCTTAGTGGAGAGCTTCGCGGAGTCGTGTTTAGCGTCGGTACGAGAGGACTAGATGCAGGCTGGCCCAATGCCGCGCCAGGTCTCTTCTGCAAACGAGCTCGACTTGCTCCGCTCGGGGGAGTCTGGTTCTGGTTTTGAGTATACACTGGGCTAGACATGGCATGTTCAACGGCGGGTCGACGCGCTGCTGGCATTGGCTGAGCACCTTGCGGACTATGTCTGAATCTCATGGTGACTTGTGGACCTTTCTTGGGAGCCTTCTGCTCAGGCTCGGGTGCCCAAGTATCCGTGGGTAGGTGGTCTGACGGGTCGATGATACGTCCATCGCTACCAATGATGGGCCCATCACCCAATTTCTCTTGTCGCTCGTGCTGACGTGAGGCCTCCTTAGCTTGCTCTGGCGTATTGTACCTCGCACCTGGATCATTTACGCTATGTGCGGCGCTGATCGATGGATTGAAGGCATCAAACGAGTCAGGAGAGAAAGGAATCCCTGAATGTGGTCGCGCAGCTGGCGCTGAATCTGGATGGGGACTTACGGACTTGCGCACTGGTGTTCGAGGATCTGGGCTCGCCGTATGTGATTGAATAACAGGAGCTGACGAGCGGTGAGCTCGTCTGTCCTGGACGTTCTCGATATTGCGAGGACGGGGTTGTGGTCTTGATTGCGGCGTTGAGACTGGTGCTTGCTGGTATGGAGGCCGTTGAGGGTCAATCGGCGTCGGGACTTGTTGGTACTGAGGTCGTGGAGGTTCTATTGGGACAGGTGCCTGCTGAAATTGGGGTCGTGGGGGATCATTATGATGATGACGGGCACTCATCCGTGTTTCATGCATAATCCTCTCGGATTCATCCTCAGCGATACTAGGCTCGTAGCCGGGTACAAGACTGGGTGGCATCGACTGGCCATAGTCCCTGATCAGTGATTGAGAGGGTTGATTTCTCAGCTGACTGTATGATGTGTGAGATGAAATAGAGGGAGCTGGCTGTGAATATATTTGAGAATTAGACGGTGACGTTGATGGCGGATATCCTGTATATGAAGGATTAATTTGAACCTGTGAAAGAGGACTCCCGTTGATACTTCCCCGACCATTGCGAATATTGAGTGGCGCTGTTGCCTGAACAGGAGCATACTGTTCTGGTGGTCCACGTCCTTGGGTGTGGGCCGAAGGTCGTGACCCGCTGTTCCGATGAACTGGAGGAGGTGGCGGAGGTTCGTGATCGTCTAAAGGAGCGATGTACCCGTGTGGGGGTGCAGCTTGGGTGTCTTCCAAATGGTACAGATGTGCCGGATTTTCGTCATAGCTATAGCTCTTAGACGGAGACGTTGCAGAAAATTGCGGAGGGTATGGAGCATTCTGACGTGGCCGGGCATCGATCATTGCCGGGGACGAGGTCGAATGAATCATCCCTTGTGATGTTTGCGATATCTGAGTTGGTGGTCTTGAATTTCCAGGGTCCGGGTACTCTTCTCCATAGCCAACAGGCTCATCATACGCATATTCATCCTGCGGCATGTGATTGGGAATATCGTTGTCTTCATATCTGTAACAGTTTGACTCCTTTGGACTGAAGGCCTCATAATGGCCAGGGTTGGGCTGATGAGGTGACGGAGCCATCGCCAGGCTACTATTCTGTGGCACTTGCTGTTGCTGATGATGATGACCGCCTAGAGGTGAAGCTCTTGGTGCGCCGTTTTGGAGCCGCTCTTGACGCTTGTCTAGAGGTGGTGTAGATTCAAAGCCGTAGTCATCTGGCGACTCAGCGTAGCGCTGTTGGGTGTTTGGTGGAGGTGTGTATGGCAGAGGTGACGAACGAGAAGGGTCTGTGGGATCAGCAGGCAAAGGTCTTCTCTTCACTGGCTTGGGCTGCCTGGGTCCACCAACACTGCTGGCGGCCTGGCCTGTAGACACGTCCATGGGAGCAGATTGGCGGCGCTTTTCGGCTTTCTCCTCTCTCGGTCGGGTGTCGTAGTAGGTGAGCTCAATCCTGATCTCTCCAGCATATCTTCCTTTGCAATTGAGGGTGTGCCAGACGTCGTTCTGTCCTCCACCAGGTATAATGATCTGTTCAAGAGTCACATATGTCTCCCCAATGAGCTCGGTCTTCTTGTCGTCGTTAAATACGGAGACCTTCAGCTGGTAGTAGTCTGGGGAGTCGTGAACGGTAAAACGCATCTCCTGGTCCCTATATAATATGAGCTTTGAAAGCGAATCAGGTAAATCATGTCTCACCACTTCGGGGTTTGGCCTCCTCTTTTGTCTGTCTCAGTTTTCTTGGCTTCTTTCCCCAGCCTCGCCGCACAGTACGGGTCTTGCTTGCCCATGGACTTCCGATTGGGAAGATTCTTTGCGCGGTCTGCAATCACCACGAGTGTCCCGATCTCAGGGCCATCAACCGTCATGTCCGCAAAGATGCCTGCTGTGTGTACGCCGCCGACGGCGGCCTTTGAGTTCTTGCCGGCCATCTTGTCGAATCTATTCCTAAAAGCTCAAAAGAGTATTCTGACGGTCAGGTTGTAATTGGAGGTCCCCAGAACGACACCAGCCGCATTCGCGGTGTACCCGAGTCGGGTGTTTAAGACAACAGTCCTAAGGAATCATGTGTATGAGATGCTGTTTATTATTCCGAGAACGAGTCATACAGGCAAAGCTTGGTGTAAAAGAAGAGCAAATTCCAAAGCTCTCAAGCCATGGCGATGCTAAAGTTGTTGGTGGTGTCGTGACGAAGATCGCCGTGGACTCGTAAACTTGTGGCTGGGAAGGCTGGCCAACAACCTGAGCTCCACATTCAGGTATGATCGGTTTCGTAGAAGATGAGACAGTAAAGAACATCATTGGATGTGTCGTATCAAGGTCAGGCCGATCTCTATTGCATTGCGACACATTCTGTCCAACTTACGCACCATGATCGAAATGGTGACGCTGGAGCTCAGACTGCATGCATGGCCTAAAATAGACTCGCTTAGCCTGTAAACAAAGCTAGTCGCTATGGCATCCTGCGCTCGGGTCGATACCTCCCGATGACATGAGTTCGAGCAGCGATACTCATAGTGAAGTAATAATTCCATCCTTGGACCATCAGCTCGGCCCCCCATGATGGGTCGCTGTCATTACTAGCTCTAGGACCTGGCTTGCCAACTTTTCTACATAGCTTCATTACAATTGGCATCTGGGGTCACATGGGGAAATCCACTCTGATCTCTCTATCTAATCAATCACCTTGAATTACCTTACCCAGATGCACGCTTGGCCCACATAAAATAAATGACATGAAACGTCTCGTACATTCCTACTCCCGCGGCCTGTGGACTTAGAACGCCTGCATATGCTCCTAATGACATCCTGCTTATGCATGAATTGAGAGTGGCTGAATGGGTATAGAAGCTGGGGTAGAGCTCGTGTACATTTTGATGGAAGAAAAAGGCAGAGCGTGGCGCGTAGGTTTGAAGGCTTGGTGCCAGCGACATCGATCTTATCGTACAGGGATTGGTAGATTCCATTTGGGTGAACGACTCGACGGTCAGTATTGTTGATTTTCACCGTAAGAATATGGGGTCCCATTAGCCATTGGGCGCTTGCTAGTTGAGTTTCTAAAGCTGGCACCCGGAGGTGGAGGCAAGGGTCCTGATGGCGGAGCTGGGCGGATTGGCAATGTCATGATGGGATTGAAGTTTCCGCTTTGTCTAGAATGAGATGACAGGCTACTATTTGGACTAAGAGCATCTCCATCCTTGGAACGTCCTGATGATGGACCCGACAGGTTGCTTGAAGTGCGAGGTGGGAAGCCCTGTCGGTCGAACGCGGAGCTTTGAGATTGATACATTCCCGTACCATTGACGTCAGTGGATGGTGTGCGCTGCGCTGCATACACGTCGGATGTTGGAGTAGCCCTCATATCATCCTCTGCGATTGGGATAATTCCGCTGGTTGGAGTCTTCGTTGCAGTGGAAGGAGCTGAAGGAGTAGAATCCTTTGACGGTGATGGTTGAGATTCACCACGAAGAAGGGCTTGCGTAGAAGGCGATAATTTAGGTGCGAGATGTGACTTGCGGTTATGCTTCTCCATCATCTGTACTGCCCAATCTTCTAGATCGACTGGCGTTCTCTTTGCAGCTGCAATGAACATGTCGTTGTCCTTTGGGAATACCGTCAGTAAGAAATGACCAGACAAGAATTCATAGACCTACATATAATTGGCGAGGGGTCGGCCGTTCATCAGGATTCTTGAGTAGACAACTTTGGATCATATCGTCCAGCATAGGGGGAAATGCATCACTTGCTGGTAATTTTGGTGCCGGCTCATGAACAATTTGCTGTAGGAGATCCAGTATACCCATGGGCCCAGCACTCGCCCGGTCTCCTGCAGCAGCATCGCTCGCATCAAATGGGAATCTTCCGATAGCGAGTTCCATGACGGTCAGGCCGACGCTCCAGATGTCGGATTTAATGGAGTATTTGGCCCCTTGAATTCTCTCCGGTGCCATGTACGTTGATGTTCCAACGAAGGTGTCTGCGATTGAATTGACCAGTTCGCCTGAAACTCCAAAGTCACACAATTTGATGTGCCCCTTTGAACTGACCAATACGTTCGAAGGTTTGATATCGCGGTGCATGATGCGGTGTGTTTCGTACAAATAATTCAAGCCACTGATTATAGCTTCTGTGATCTTCCCTAGAACATCCACGCGCACGGGACCAAAGTCCTTGGATATGCGATCGAGAGATCTAGGTTAAAATCAGAAACAGCAGGAATGTTGGTGAAACAGGAGCGAATACCCGCAGTCCATGTACTCCATGCACATAATCACGTCACCGGAATCATGGAGGAATGCTCCGTAGAACGTTACAATATTTGGCGAGGTACAGTCATGCATGATGTGGAGCTCTCGAACAATCTGCTTCCGTACGTCTTTCTTGGCCTCTACGTGGATGACCTGACAGATTGTTTCAGTCCTCACTCTCTTCCGAGACTAGAACACCTGACCCTACCTTTTTGGCCATGACGACCTTAGTAGCTGCATGCATGACCTTGCTAACAGTCCCTCCATTGCCAGCTCCAAGCTCTTTCAGTACGATCAGATCTTCGTTCCGCAAATCAAGCTTGAACTCAACGCCGATCTCTAGGGTGTCATTCCTTGTCACATTATTCCCAAGAGCTCCTGGTATTTGTGCATCACCGGCTGAGGGCGCTGGGGGTTTCGCATTATTGGCGTCCAACTTCAGACCTCTAACGTTCTTGCGGCCCAGTGTCCGAGTCTTCATGTCCGACATGATTGAAGGGAGTTTGAGGTCACGAAGACAAGAAAGAGCGCTCTTTTGTAGGTCGAGCAGAAGAGATGACTCGTTCAGGAGCAACTCCTGGTGAAGACTTTGATAGGTGGAGGAGGTCCCACGCAATCAGCCAGTGCCCGATGTAAGTCGCTCAGTCGCGCTAATACGCCACGAAGGCCTCATCTATTCCACCGTCAATCAGTGCGACCATTAGAATCCCGAAGATCAGGTGTCACAGTAGTCTCAATACCGCTCCATTCTGACAGGTCGAGCTGACGTGACTGGAATAGCAACTGTTCCGCAAAGCTGCAGTGCCAAGACCGCCTAACCTCGTTCGGAATACCCGTTGACGGGAGCGTTTTAGCTAGAATGAGTTGAGTGCTCAGGTCTGAGGGATCCTACGAGCGTGCATGATTGCCTAATGTGACTTTGTCTTCCAGTCGTGAGAGCGATACATCTTTTGAAGTGAACGTAGTCTCCATTCTGTGAGGCTCAGCTAAACAGACCAAAATGAGTTCTGCTCTTCGAGACTTGATCGTGGGAGAGGCCGAGCTTGACAATGAAGAAGATGAAGAGTCATACGACGAGGAAACAGGAGAGGTTCATAGAAAAACGAACGGAGTCAAAAGCACCAATGGCGTTAATGGGCATCTCAATGATTCGAGTGAGGAGGAAGATGACGATGACGACGAAGAAGCAGCGAGACTGGTGATGCTAATTGGACTACCTGACTTTGTGGTCAACGCTGACCGGTTACCCTACAGGTGAGGGAGGGCTTCATCGTAGAAGACGAAGAGGAACCCGAGGAACGTGCACGAAGGCGACAAGAGAGAAAAAAGCGTCGACGAGAAGAGCGCGAGGAAGAGGAAGCTGGCCTAGATGAAGAAGATTTAGATCTTATCGGGGAGGCTCTTCCGGACAGCGAGAGACGTGTCCCTAGCGAGGTACTCCAGGTATCCGTTGGGTAGTATCCTTTACTGACGATATCTTCAGCCCAAGTTCAAGCGCTTGAAGAGGGGACACAGGGACGATCGAGACGGACGGCCGAAAGGCGTGGGAGACATATTTGACGACGACGATGAAGAAGACCAAGCGCGCGCGGCCGACGGTTCGCGTCGTGCAGGTCCTCGAGGAATAGAAGACGAGTTTGCGGGGTTCATAGAAGAGGATTTTGAAGATGAGGCTGGACAGGCTCTGGACGAAGACGACGATGCCGATATTCTTCGAAAACCTAGCAGAAATGTCATAGGCATCACAGATGCGGCAGGTCTAGACGAGGTCGCGCTGGAAGACATGAAAGAAGCGTTTGGTACCGGTTTCGAATATGACTGGGCTTTAGAACTCCAAGACCAAGAAGACGACGATCAAAGACGCCCAGATCCTGAAGATCCAGATTCGATGACGAAGGGTATAGAGTTGAAGGATGTTTTCGAACCTTCTCAGCTCATCGATCGGATGTTGACTGATGAAGACAACCGAATCCGGTCGACGGATCAGCCTGAACGCTTCCAGCTTGCAAGGAAACCCTACAGAGATCTCGAGCTCACAGACGAAGAGTTTAGAGAAGAATCTGTCTGGATTTCCGATCTAACCTGGCCCAAGAAAGCGCTTGGAGCAGAACATAGGGAGGCATTTCAAAAGTCCGTGGCGAAGGTGCTGGAGTTTATGAACATCGACGAGTACGAAGTTCCCTTCATCTTCCAACATCGCAAGGACTACCTAATCCACGCCCAAAAAATAGCGGTCACGCCAGATCCGTACAATCCAACTGGGCCGCAGTACGTGATCAATGCAGAAAAACTACTGAATCAGACAGATTTATGGGACATCTTTGATTTGGACCTGAAGTTTAGAGCCCTCATTGAGAAACGTCACGCTCTCCAGCGTACTTACGATAATCTGGCAGGTATGTCAGATGAGCCTTGGAAAGACTCAGTTATCGAAGAGATGCTCCCTGCAGCAGTGACCATGGAAGAACTTCAGGACGTCCAGGACTACCTACATTTTCAGCACTCCTCGCGGCTTGCCGATATGGCTCTTCTCAATGGGACCGCCACCAATGGGACTACCCAACGTCGACCAGGAGCTTCTAAGATGATATTTGAGCGGATTCGGACCGGGAAGGTCTATGGACTTGTCCGAGCTTTTGGAATCTCAGCGGATGCGTTTGCTCAAAACGCTTTAAAGAAGGAAGGTCGACGGCAATTCACTGAAGATCCGAATCAACGTCCAGATGACATGGCTGATAGCGAAGAAATTCTGGACCCCCCTGATTATTCATCTGGCGCGCAGTGCTTAAGAGCCGCCAAAGCAATGTTTGCCGAAGAGATAGCCTTGAGCCCGAAGATGCGAAAAGTTGTCCGGCAAACATACTTCATGAACGGTATTGTTGACTGCTATCGGACACCAAAGGGTCTACGAAAAATTGATGATCAACATCCTTACTACGACTTCAAATACCTGAGAAACCAACAATTGACAGACATCGCGCGCAAACCTGACCGTTTCCTCCGGATGCTAAGGGCTGAAGAAGAAGGTCTTGTGGAAGTGAGGGTTCGCACCGAGAATGCAGAAAACTTTAAAAAGAGACTTCACACTGATCTAGAGTCGGATAACTTCAGTGAGATCGCTGATGCCTGGAATAGAGAGCGAAGAGAGGCCCTGGACATGGCACTTCTCAAATTAGAGAAATTAATGGCACGAGGCGTCAAGGAGGCTTTGAAATCGGAATGCGAGAACGAAATTTCGAAATCTTGCCGTGAAGAATACCTGAGACGACTCGACCAGGCTCCCTATAAGCCGAAAGGGCTGGTAATAGGGACTACGCCACGCGTTTTGGCACTATCCAATGGTACGGCTACTGTTGGCAGAGAGGCCGTGTGCTGGGCCTCTGTGGACGAACATGGGCGCGTGCTCGGAAATGGCAAGCTCACTGACCTTGTCCTGGGCGATCCGGAGCGTGGGACCGATGACGGAACCGATGTAAATGCGTTTGTGGATTTAATTAAGGCGTTGAAACCAGACGTCATTGGTGTCTCGGGGTTTTCAGCAGAAACGAGGAAATTGTACAAACAAATCGATGATATTATTGAACGGAAAGAATTGCACGGCGCGGATTACGAAGACGACGACGGCAATAGCAGGAATGATCGATTAGAGGTTATGATTGTCAACGATGAAATCGCTCGATTTTATCAGACTAGCGAACGAGCCATCATGGAACATCCTGGTTTCGCACCTCTGACAAAATACTGCATTGGGCTAGCGAAGTACCTTCAAAACCCCATGACAGAGTATGCCTCGCTTGGGCGGGACATCATCTCTATTACATTCGATCCAGCTCAACGATTTGTTCCCGAGGAGAGAGTTCTCAAGGCGCTCGAAACTGCGATAGTTGACATGGTGAACCTCTGCGGCGTCGACATCAATGCTGCTATTAGTGACTCCTATGTGGCTAACCTATTACCATATATTTCCGGACTTGGACCCAGAAAAGCAAATCAGCTCATCAAGGTTGTAAATCTCAACGGGGGTATAGTCGCAGCGAGAACCGAGCTGGTTGGCGTTGGGGAAAAGGATCGAAATCTACTACCGGCTGTAGGGCCTAGAGTCTGGAGCAATTGTGCCAGCTTCCTTTACGTCGACTATGAGAGCTCTGAAGCAGAGGCCGATTATCTTGACGGTACTCGAGTCCACCCTGAAGATTATGATCTGGGCCGGAAAATGGCTGCCGATGCACTTGAGTTAGACGAAGAAGACATTGAAGCCGAGAACCAAGAAAATGGTCAAGGAGCCATCGTGAGGAAGCTCATCAAAGATGATGCCCAAGAGAAGGTGAACGACTTGATTCTTGAGGAGTATGCGGAGCAACTTGAGAAAAACTTCAATCAACGGAAGCGGGCCACCTTGGAAACCATTCGCGCAGAATTGCAGCAACCCTATGAAGAGTTGCGGAGACCGTTTGCGTTACTCTCGACTAACGAAATTTTCACCATGTTTACTGGAGAAACGCCGGAGTCCCTGTGTGAGGGTATGATTGTTCCGATCTCTATCAGAAAGGTTGCAGACGATTATGTTGAAGCCAGAATGGATTGCGGCATCGAAGGAGTCGTTCCCGCTCTTGCAGTCTCTAACAGGCCTGACGTATCAGCAAAACAATTGTTCTCGGTACATCAGACCGTCCAAGCCAAGATAACCTACCTCAACCGCAAGCAGCTTTCGGCCAACTTCTCTCTCCGCGAAGATGAGCTACAGAGACCGTACCGTAGAGAGATCGATCGCATGAGGGATGAGTGGGACGATGAAGAGGAAAGGAAAGATAAGGAGTCCATGTTGGAGAAAAATGACGTCTCTGGCCGCACTCAGAGAGTGATCAAGCATCCTCTGTTCAAGCCCTTCAATAGTATCCAGGCTGAGGAGTATCTTGGGTCGCAGGCTCGAGGTGATCTTGTTATTCGTCCTTCGTCCAAAGGACTTGACCATCTTGCCGTGACATGGAAGGTTTCTGACAACATCTACCAACATATCGATGTGCTCGAACTCGACAAGACCAACGCCCTCTCGTCCGGCACCACGCTCAAAATTGGCGGTCGCTATAATTACAGCGATCTTGATGAATTGATCGTCAACCACGTCAAAGCTATGGCTAAGAAGGTGGACGAGATGATGCTTCACGAGAAGTATCAGAATCTGAGCAAAGCGGATACCGGTAAGAAGTACATCCAGAATCGCCTGGTTTCGTGCTAACTTCTTCTCTAGAGCGATGGCTGACCACCTACACGGAGGCCAATCCCAAGCGTTCCGTGTACAACTTCTGCATCGACCCGAAGCATGCCGGCTACTTCTCCTTGTGCTTCAAGGCCGGCCAACATGCCCAGGTCCAGCAGTGGCCCGTCAAGGTAGTCCCGCAAGCTTTCGAGCTACAGAAGAACATGTATCCCGACATGAGGGCTTTGTGCAATGGGTTTAAACTGCTCTTCACCAACATGCAGAGCAGTAAGAGGCGTTAGCGGGCTCGACCTTTTCTTTTCATTTGCGTTTGCGCTTTAGGGATGGCAAAAGAATGCATTGTGCGGGCGTTGACTATGAAGGGTATCAAGATATCCCGTGTAATATCACCTCCGGCTGGAAAAGGTATCAATTCGGACCATTCATCATCGAAAGAAGACAATCGAAGCGACTAGTTTCAACTCGTTCTAATATGCCATTGATTCAATGATACTACGCACGCGCCGCATGAACAGCAGAAAGTGCCATTTCAACAACTATCTTCCCCCTCTCCCCACCCAAATATTCCGGACCCTCCCCAATCTCATCTTCATCCCTATCTTCCATCCCCTCCACCTCCAGACTCGCCTCATAAACCCTCATAACCATCTCCTCATCAACCCTCACCCCCCCCTCCACCAACGCCCTCACACACCCCGCCAACCGCGCAATCTCCCTCCTCGTCGCAGCCCCAATCTCATCATTCTTATTTGAATACATACTCTCATTCACCGAATCCTCCAACCTCGTAATCGAAACCTGCGCCCCACCCTTCCCCTCCGCAAGCTCCCCTCCACTATGCTTGCATATCCATATATACCCATTAACCCCCAATACAACATCCACCTCCCCCCCTCCATTCCCCGTCTCCAAAGTCCACACCTGCCTCCTCGCCCTCACCACCCCCCCACCCCCCCCCGTCCCACTCACCGCCAAAAAAACCCCATTCCTCAACCTCCCATACTTCAAACTCCGCGTATGCAACCCCGCCGCCCCATCCTGATAAATACTCTGCACCTCCGCCACCAACAGATCCCCCTCGGAGAAAAACGTCCGGATCGCCAATTCGTCCGTGCTGGTGCGCTTGCGGAGGATCCCGCCGGGGAGGTTTATGGCGGAGAGGGGGAGGTGGGCGAGCAGGGGGGCGGAGAGGTCGACTTTCCAGCGTTTGGTTTGGACTTCGGTTATGCGGCCGATTACTAGGTCGCCGATTTCGGGGGTGTAGCGGGCGCGGAGGGGGCGGATGGAGAGGAGCTTGTTGGTTTTTTGGAGGGTGCCGGCTACGGAGGAGGTTATGGTTGGGAGGGTGGGGTGGGTGTAGGTGCCGTGGCCTCTGGGGAGATACTTAGTGGGTGATTTGGGATGTTGGGGGGGTCAAGAAATGTAGCACCTCATCCATTGGGGGTCGTCTGTCACTGTTTCGCCGGGTGTTACTATTGATTTTGAGGAGAGCTTGGGGCGTTTGGATGGAGGGGGCATGTCGGTGTCGCCTTCGGAGTCGAGGGAGGAAGCATCTGAGGTGTCATCGTAGGCGATTGGGGCTGCAGGAGCAGCGGCTGTTATTATGAAAGTCATATTGTTGCTGCACTATAAATTTGTAGAAACCGCAACTCAATTGTCAAATTCTCGGCGATAGTACGGGATAAGATGCGTAAGCAGATTCTGTTTGTAGACTTTAGCGGTCTCGAGTCGGGATTTCACGCTTTTAGACTCATCTGCACTAGTCTATTCCATCCTATTTGGTCCCAGGAATTACATACATGTCATCAGTTGTATGAGATTAAAGTCTTGTGTTCTCTATGCTATTGACAAAGACAACAAGATGCTAGAATATTCAAAGCCCACTTCAAAGCGGGCTAACCATATTGGCTCCCTTCATGGCATGCTTCCATATCATTCCAAGCCTCTGGAAGTATGAGAACAACGACCCTTTGGGTACGAAGCCTCTATACGTCGCCTGCCAAATGGCTGCCCAGGTCCCTACGATAGATGAGAGGATCAGTATTCCATCTGGCTCGCAGACATGTTCTGGAAGTGAATTTCACCTTCAATCGGACCCAATTCACCGAATCCCAAAGCCTCCAACACATAAGGAGCTAGCACTACCAAGACCCCCAGAGCAATGACCGTGCAAAAGGCTGCCACTGCATAAGGATGATCGGCTGCAAATTCTTCAAAAACCTTAGCAGCTTCGCAAGCCTTGTCATATGCGACCTGCATTGCTCCGTTCATCTTCTTCCCCGCTTTGAGGACCGCCTCCAATCCAGCGAGGATCTTCTCAGCAAGATACTCAGACCATCCGCCGGTTTGGTGGACGAGAGACTGAATAGTAGTGCCCAGAGACGAGTCGATTTTGTCGGCGTCCAGCATAGCGGACACGATGGACGACGCGGCCTCATCACTACTTAGCTTTGGCGTCTTCCCGTCGCACGGGTGGAAAGGGAAGGGTTCCTTCTCGGAAAATTGCTGGGTGATGGTGTTTCCCGTTGGAAGACGAATGCCTCCTTCGCGGTTGCGGATCCCGAAGCATGGAAAGATGGCTCCGAGAAAGCTGCCCATGTTGGATGCTGTGTGGAGTTTCCGAAAGATAGGTCAGGCTGTTATTCAGAGTAAGCTCAGACCTGGGTGGGGTCACAGGTATGTGAGACAATTTCCTTGACTTGATGCACCCAAAAGAGGGTTGAGTCTTGTGTTTAGTGCTTCCTGGGAAACCAGGCAGAGATGTTGTAGTGATGAAATGGAGAAATCTGAGGTATTGTTGTCATTGAAAGGTCATGAGAATGGCAGCCGTGAGAGATGACAGCCTTGGGCATCTCTGCCTTACGCACGAGACACGGTGATAAATGCGCGGAGTTTGGAAATCTTTAGCGCCTGCTGCCTGGCAGTGATAAAGTAGAAACAGCCTCCATCGCACTTTTTTCTATAAAGTATCTTCACAGCAGTCGCGCTCGCATGACAATTCACAAAGATAAGATATCTCTTTCGATGTACGCATAAGTTTGCCATTTGTGGGTCAGTCAATTTTCCCTGATCATCATTCTGACGTTTTATCCAAACAGCGTGGTAAAGCATCTTTCAGACTTCTTATATCATGGCTCGTACGAAAGCCATGTGCAGACCCCGATGGAGACCGTATTGGATCACTCCTGAGAGCATGCCTAAAGACGACAAAACAAGGCGAAGGTCATCGAGATCGCAGGCACAAAGGCGAAGGTACCCAGAAAGAGAGTCTGCAAAGCCCACGCCCACCGCAGACCCACAGTCCAAATGCCCTTTCTTTCGCACGGAACGGGGCCTGCCACGAGAAATCCGGGACATCATTTTCAAGCTGGCGCTGATAAGCTACGAAGACTCGTCCAGACCGCGCTCCGTCGACACCTTCAAGGCTGATGCCGTAGGAGTCCATAGCCATGATTATGCCAGATATCGCCCTGGCCACCTCTGTACCCGTCGTACGGATACAGCGTTGCTACAGACGTGCCGCGCCATCTACCAGGAAACACGCCTGCTCCCGGTAGCCATCAATGTGCATCCATTGTGGTACAGACATTTCCGTTCTTCGTCTCACTCAAGGGCCACAGTGGCTTCAATTTACTTCAAAGGCATGAGGCCCGAGCAACTCGCTGCTGTCCACCACGTTCAGGTCTTTGGTGAGGTTTCGCTTCTACTTGCGCAGGAAGCTGAGGGGCAAGCACAATTCGTCACCCATGGTATCCTCGCGGAGCTTTGCATGTTGCGTGGACGCTGCTCACCTGAATGGAAATTTGATAACTCAATGTGGCGGGATGGCCGCTGGTGCCCGCGAATGATTACAATCACAGTTCGCCAGATGGATTGGAGAAATGAATGGGAATATGAACACTCGGGCCTTGATTACATGCTTCAGGCTCGGCACTGGGAAGTTGTCTTTGGAGGGCTGAAGGTGCTGAAAATGGAGCTTGAGGTGCCGAAGCGTAAGAAAGCTTGGGTGGGGACTGTTGTTGAGAAATTGGTGGATTTCAGGTTTGACATTGGGGATGGAGAAGAGCTTGTCGCGGAGCAGAAGTTGGAAGAGAGTACTTGGACTGGGCCAATCGATATGAATTGTTTTGATGGACACACAACATGGGGGGATTTGGAATTCCTTGTCGTCACGGTTGTTTGGAAGGTAAGGCAAGTCGACGAGACAGAATCAGTGGCAGACAATGCTCCCAGCTCTTCAAATAGTCAGTAGGAATCGGTATCATTTGCAATAATGGGCGTCGGCTTCCACAAAGCTCAAAAACACTTGTCAAGGAAATAAACCATCTAGTCGGGAACTGGGACATTTTCCTCAACCTTAGATTTTTGAGATTTTTCTGCTGGGGATGAAAAGCATCATTCCCTGAACATTATGCCGTTGTCTTACGCTCGATTGCGATCATACTAAGGTTGTATAAAGATATTGAAATGATGTTACAACGTCAACCAGCCAGGAAGATGTCTTAAAACGCCGCATGGGCCCTTCGAGATGAGGTACTCGTTAGCCCATCTTGTCCTTGGAAATTTCGCTGCTGCCTAGCGACGATGGGTTGACATACTGTGCAGTCGGTCTTGAGTCCTACGGTTGCAGGCTCAACCTCGATCAAACCTAATCTCTCGGCTAAAATTCAAAAAGGACAGCATTTCATCCTTAAACTCCGCCTGCTGCTCCGAAGGCTGCTACAGCGTCAAAGGCGAAGCCTTCACCGACAGCCAATGCGGCGGCACCCTCACCGCCGCCAGCATCGCCAACTACGGCAACAGCTTCGGCTCCTCGGCCGTAGGCAATTGCATCGATATCAGGAACGACGCTTCGTTCAAAGCGCATAATGATGGCTGTGGTTCCGCGCATCCGGATTTTCATTTCTTCTTGCGGCCTGGGTGTCCGGGGGGCTCGGAGGGGGGGTTTAGGGTGATTAGGAAGGAGGGTAGGGGGGAGTGCTTTGAGAAGCCGGAGGGGGCGGTTAGTATGCTTGTTGTTAGTAATTAAAGGGGGTGAGAGGGGAGTGGATGTAGGATAGGTTGGACATTGTGACATGGATACGGTCGGTCATCTCTTTTGCCCTTGAAAATGAGTAGGAAGAAACGCGGCAAGGACGGAAAGCTGTTAAAATATTTATAGCTTTCCAACGCCTCGTCGTTTAATAATTTAAACTCCCCAGCTCAAATGCTTTCAGTAGTATATTTACCTGTCTAGTCTATTGATCCGCATTCTCCGATTCGAAGATCTTCAATGACTCATACATGATGCTTGTCAATGTCTACCTTCTAGGCTTACCATGTATAAAACAGGCCTGGCCCTGAATAGGCGTTATATCGCAGCCCGGAACTTCGCAATAATACTCGTGTTTGCCGCAGTACCAAATGTTTAGCATTGGATGTTTCGCTGAACGGCAATTGCCCTTCCTCCTCACAGGACAGTGATGGGTGTGTCTCCCTGACTTACCGCCGCCTGGCATTGTATATATTTATAGGATTTCTGGTGGATCTTCGGATCGTGATTGATTTTTTAATTGCTCAAGATTTTTGAAGTGTGGCAGAATAGGATCAAATGTATCAGGAGAAATTCCATGTGAAAATGTATGGGCGAAACAGCCACAAAAGCTTGACGCACCTTATTCTGTCAGGAATAAAGCTATGTAAGCCATAGTGATAATGGCACAAACAGGTGAAACGGCGAATGACCAAGTGAGAACAAAGGTACACTAAGGGTGATTGTAGTACCCTTATCGAAACTTTTCCATATCACATGAACCTATACTTGAAACGGTAAGAGAATCTCTCTTGCAAATAAGACAAAGACCCATTACGCTGGGACAAAGCGGGATTGACCTGTCTCAGACAGACCGCTCAAACACGAAAAAACCATAAAAGAACGACCGATTGCAGAGGCTTGGTATTGAAGACCTTTGGTTCTTGAAACTCACAGCCAGAAAAAAAGAATTCTCCGATATATTATCATCCGGGCTAGAGATTGCCACGAACCAAGCTGAGATAGGCTGTGACCAATTGTAGCCAAAACTCTCGCGCATCATCGAAGATAGATAGAAACATGATGGAAAAGCCTACCTCAATTGAATCAGGAGTCGATCCCAAAAGCTACGAGCAAGATTTTTCCGATATTAAGCCCATCTCGCCGGTAAGCTCTGACGACGCGGACAACGGCTCTGACAATGGCTCTGACGATTCGGAGATGGAGCCTTTCTCTGACTACCTACCCAAAATTGAGCGTCTGCTAAGTGACATTGGGCTTGATGGGTTCTCCGTCGAGTCGTTACAGCATGGTTATACATTTCAGAATAGTGTCTATGCCCTGACATCTGAAGACGGCCAGGAGCAGTACGTTCTCCGTGTCCCTGTGTGTCCAGACTTCGGCGAATTAGAGGTATGCGAGGCTATCGTCAACGAAGCCTCTCTGCTGGGACATCTGGCCGACAAGCTGTCGGTTCCGATCCCTCGCGTAAAGGCTTACTCCGCGACGACCCAAAACGCTCTTGAAACGCCTTTTTCGATACAAACGAGACTACCAGGCCAGTCTCTGGATAAGGTATATGAAGATCTGAGCCAGGCAGACAAGCTCGTAATTTTGGACCAATTTGTGGGATTGCTGGCAAAGCTCGAATCTGTCAACTTTGATGCCGCTGGAACTTTCTCCAGCCCTCCTGCTGTGCCAAATTCTACCAATGACTTCCGCGCCACTACGAGTACAACTCCTTTGATCAATATATTCGACGGGGGTGATGAGGAATTTGTAAAAGATCCAAAGTGTTTGCAGGATCGTGCCGGACCTGATGTTAAAACCCTCCTCGTCAGCCAACTGAACGGATTGATCACAAAGGAACTCAAAGGCGACGAGGTGCATCGGTCAATCCTTGTGCCTCCATTTCAGAGGCTGCTCGCAATGATAGACGACTTATATCATGGGAGATCCCACGAGGATGGGAGATGCGCCAATGTCCTTTACCATTGGGACCTGGAGCCGCGGAACATCATGGTCAAGCGGAGCAGCGGTAGCGGCGCCTGGGAGATATGCGGTATTATCGATTGGGATGACGCGATGGTAGTCCCCACGATGTTGGCACGTAGGCCCCCAGCTTGGATATGGGATTTCGATCCGGAAGAATTCACAGGCTACCTAGATAATGATTTCCATCCGAACAACAACCTCTCGGAAGAGAGTACGGCGCTTAAAGCCCAATTCGACGCTAGGGCTGCGGCGGCCCTGCCCAATTACCTCGAGGATGCGTACGGACGAGGGCGATGGTCGAGAAGGACTTGGACATTGGTAAAGGATGGGATCCATTCTCCGTGGTATTTAGATCTGATGGAGCAGATGCTGAAGGAATGGGGCGCAAGACCGAAGCCACCTCGGTTTGAGGAGCCCAAGGGTCTTTGGAAGAAGGCGCTTGACTGGTCACCCGACTGGCTTTCGTCAGCGATTGCCAGGATCAGCTTTTCAGAGTTTTAGAGAACCATGTAGCAGTGTATCGAGCACTTACGCATCACCGATGCCTGGCGAATGATTCCATGCTATGGTCAGTACCTTGACAGTCCAGCATAGCTATCGCAGTATTCCATTGCCTTCGATGAACCCCATGCATATCATCGATGCAGGAATTCAACGCGGTTGGGGCGTTTCTCAATTCATTTTCAAAACCCATCAATGAAAACCGACACACTTGCATTTTGTATCATAGAGCACCTAAAAGCTTTCTTAGTGTGCCCAGAAAAATCACGTATCCTGAAAGTGAAGAATGGCCGATGACCAGAATCCACAGCTTTGGATGGGGTAATGTCCCAGAAGACACGCGGAGAATAGGGTAGATCTCCTGAAAGCCAGCTGTTATGCTACCCGTTAGTACCCTTAAGAGCAGTCGGTCATTAGGAAAGTCTCCTGAGATATGACATGAGTGAAGGTGTAGGATAGAATTCAAAAATAAAGGGACGCAGTGCTTACGGGTGATTAGCTCCACATTCAAAGGGAAAGATTTTATTATTCATGTCGCAATGGAACAGCTCTTCGGATGAGTCATTCCATACGCCGCAGGCACCAGGGAAAGACCAAAGTCACTCCACCTTTTCCCCGACTGGCTTTCGTCAGCCATTGCGAAGATAAGTCTGTCATGATTCTCAAAAGTCGTATAGTAATGTCACAAACCTTTGCCTGTCGTCAATAACTAAGAAAAAAAGTATAGTTTTGCGAGTAATGCCTCTCAATTAGTGGTGATTATCAGTCTGCCAATGCTGTGACGGTACGTGATGAACTTCAATAAGAACGCAAGTGTCAGCTATACCTGTAGGTCGCATCAGCGGCTATCTAAAGTTGATCCATTGTACCTATATATGTAGACACTGACCAGAAAGGAGGGAGCAGCGCTTAATATGACCTAATGTCATAGAATGTTCGGATGCATATACCTAGTTGTACATTACTCTGATTGAGTTCCTTTATAGGCTTTGACAGGCTACGTGCCCGCCCAGTGGCCATGCTTGTGGAGAATCCTCCAAGATATTCCCATAGGAAGCACTGCAAGGCTAGTAGAGGGAGGCTCGAGCCTCGAGGGTCGGTGAAATAAGTCGGGGCCCATGTTTCAATTGCTGACTTTTCTAATTACGTAGCGTCTCTGCGGCCATAATAGACCTCAAAAATTCTATCAATATCGAAACGATGTATTTGATTTGCGAAACTGGTGAATGTTATGAGTGCTTTCGCTCGGCCCGCTCGGTCCCTAGAGGCACACCCCGGAGATAGAAGCTCATTAAATCCGGGGTATCAGCGCTATGGCCCACTCGCGCATCTCCCCCTAAAATATTTCCAAACTTCCCCTGAACGCAACTGACGGGCGATTGCAAGCATTGGAAGAGCAAAAACCATACATTCCGGTACCGGGAATCGAACCCGGGGCTGCCCGGGACATCCTATTGAAAGCAGCTAACTAAGATTGACAAGGCGATATCGCTACTGCTCGGCTTCGATAGCCCTTAGAAAGTTGTTGAAATAGTCAGGGACTATGAAGTCAAAAATTGGTGAATGCGAATGCATAGGCAAATCCAGAATCCACCCCTTTTCCCCTGGTCCTATTCCTCCTGCATTGTCGTCCTCTTCTTCGCTGTCCGCCCTTTTGCGCTTATGGCTAGCAAATGCGTTTTTGAAATTGTTGACACCGAAAAATTGTACCCTGTCCGCTGGCCAAACATAAGCGTCCGGGTTCTCTATCTTTCCGCTAAGCCAATCAACCAAAGAATTTGCCTCCCGTGTTGGTAGATCTGAGCCGTTGCGCGCTGGCTTCTGGACCCAGTGGGTGACCGTGTTTCCATTGATGATTCTTGAAATTTTTATACCCAACCGACTACCATCATCTGGTGCTCTAGCGTTTACAGCGTATTGATTAGGGTGCGGACTATCTAGGATTTCGAAGTGAGCAGATACCCAAGGAGATTGCTTCAAGTTCCATTCTTTGGCTATTTTGACTGGCACGGAGAACTTGAGATTGAGGACTGTGAACCGAAAAGCTGGACTACAATTGGCAGTTTTCTTAGTCTCAGTCATTGATATATTTTGAGGTCCGCCTGCTAGTGCGTTGTCCAAGGTACTTTGGTAAAAGGAAATTCCGTATGGGTTCATTGTTTTCCAAGGTGCCCCCAAAGGATCGCTTCTATTGACCGACCAACACGGATTCAGAAGAGCTGGAAGAATGGAGAGCCGGGCTTCACGATATACTGTAGTATTGTAGGAGCCGAAAATACAGCAAAATATGGCCTCCGCTATCAAAACCTGCTCTTTTGCCACATGGGATTCGAAGACTGCTAGACCCACATATCTTGCGATAGTTCCTTCGTCTGCCATTAATTGATATAAGAATTTCGGCCAAATCGAGGCGAGATCGTGCGCTCTATGAGTATGATTTTTATGATTTTTCCATATTCTTCTTTTTAGGCCGTCTTGGGCGTAGCTAGATCCGATATACATGCGAATACCCCATTTGGCATTAAACAAGATGATCATGTAGACACCTTGGAGAGGTACATCTAGGGAGTCTTCGAGGAGTTTCCAGCTACAAGAATTAAGTCAAAGGAGATACAGATGAGATTTAGACCTACTCAAGATCTTGGAACTTGGTAGCAAAGGCATCCAGAAGAGCAGGAAGACAAGAGAGAGAAGCAAAGACAATATCTTCGACCAGTTTATCATGAGGTGATTCGTCTAGGAAATGCTGGATGCAGGACAGAACGGATACTCTATGAGCTATGATGGCTACGAGTAAGTTTTGGAAGACTAGCGAAACGATATCTGAGATATTCCAAGTCATTCTGACAATATATTCCTGCTAATTCTCTTGACTAACGGACCATCTCCTCAAAGCAGCTTCGGACGACGTCGTTCACGTAAAGACACTAGCCTTAGCGCCGTAAGCTATGTCCACCTCCTGTAGCAGTGAGAAAATGCATCAAGTATCAAACCAAATAGTGATCCAGTATATCGTTTTGTAAGGGCAGCCGCAGTTGATAGACCCACTGTCTCTGCAGTCTCTGGTGGTGGTTTTCATCTGATTTGACGCCCACCTCAACCCTCCGAGGGTAGACGAAACGGAAGCTTACAACTTGAAGTCTGAGATACTCACATAGGAATCTATAGTGCATCACAGCTCAAGGAATGTCCAAAGCAGCTCAGAAGTAGGAGTGTATCGTCGTTCGAACGGTGTTGTGCCGGACCCTGCCCGGACTATCGCCCAAGAGACGGACTCAACGCTTAATGAGAGCGACGAATGAATGCTGAGGACTTTCATGAAAAGAAGTCGCAATCACAAGTATTGCGAGCAGCAGTAGGCAGGGAACTCACGGGAGACAGACATCCTGACATATTTCTACAACTGCGGCTGAGTGGGCAAGGGCCTGAGAAGCAACAAGGTCGTTTTCCGTTTCGTCTGGTCCCTGCAAAGTCAGCGTGGCTCAATGCCCTCCACTATAAAGTCAGCATGGCTTAATGACCTCGACGAAGCCTTCTCGGTCTGTCATGAAACCTACCTACTGTTAAAGAGCATGGACGCAACTTCAATCTCTTCGATACAGCTCCATTGCTATCAGTATTCACTACAAATTATCTTAGGATATTGAGAAGGCTTTGGATGGCATACAAACTCGAGTCACCGCTCCTCATGTTCACAGATATGCGCCGGATCTTGATGTCGAAGCAAAGGGTCTGGCACACAGGTGCGGATACAAAGAGGCCGTCCAGGGAGCAGGCTCATTGATGTCGAAGCAAGGGGTCTGGCACATAGGCGCGGATACAAGGGGGCAAGTTCATTGATGTCCAAGCAAGGGGTCTGGCAGACAGGCGTGGATACAGAGAGGCCATCCAGGGAGCAGGTTCAAAGGCGCCTTCCCAGGTCCCAGACCGCAAAGGCTTATTTTACGGGCCATGCGAATTTTCTACAGCCGCTTTTAAGGTTCCCTTGTGCACGATTCATCAAACCTCAGGACCAAGGCATCGCACCTGTGCGGGAGACTTCTGTGCGGCTTCCATGGCAGTGTTAGCTCTACTCTGGATTCAGGCCTCATTCACAGCAAATATGAAATGAACGGGGCCTACTGCGTTCAACCGTGTTATTACTTCAGCTCAATCTCGTTCGATTCTTTATGAGCCTCCAAAATCTGAATACGAAGGTCATGCCACCAGAGACGAAGTCCGCGAGTCATTGCCGCTTTGATGGAAGGAATTGGTCAGCGGTTGCCACAATTTGGTGGCTCGTTGATGCTCCATCAAGCCTAAAAGTATGTTGCTTCTCTGATCGGTCAGTGTTCAATCATCATACTTGATCCAAGGTTGGGGGATGCAGAAGTCATCGAAAGGCGCGTCCAGAATTTCAGGTCTTCATCGACAAGAGCTTGACCTGCTGATCAGACCTTGTCGATCCCCTGATATTTCGGCAAATTCTCAGCTACGGTTTCCCACAAGACTCCTACAGTCATTTGTGCCCATCGTCTAAGAAGGACGGCACTCGGAGAAAGCCGCGATTTCAACCATGAAACATTCGACGCACTCAGAGCGTGGAAGTATAACTCGCTTACGATACTGAGAAGGTGGTTTGGGGATGTGCTGTTGTCTGAAAAAATGCTAGCCAGCCTTACCCGGACTTTGGCTGCGGGTGGCGGATGTAATCTGGCTTTTCGCGAATCTTTTGAATAGATCTTTTTTACGCGATAATTTGATATAATGTATCCGGTATGGTGTAGGGGTCAACATCATTCGCTTTCAATTCGATTTGAATGGTCCGAATAGCCCCGGGTTCGATTCCCGGTACCGGAATGCTTGTCTTTTGCTCTTGCAAGTTGCAATTGCGCCCCTTTTTGGTCAGGGGAACCTTGGAAGGATTGTGCGGAGATCCGCGAGCGACAGCCCGGATTTAACGACTCTCTATCTCCGGGGCCCGCCCTCAGGGCCGATAGGGGGGACCAGCACCAGCGCAGCTATTATGCCTACTTTTGTAACTTTGAGATAAAGCGCGCATTGCAGTGAATTTTTGCCTTATAAGTTGCTTGGATTGACAATTAATATACGTTTGTGAGCAAGATCTTTTTATCAAAATCAGTTTTTATGGAGATATTAGGGGTGTTCGGCTGACTGGTATGGTTGATCCTTCTAGAGCAACGGCCATAATCTCAGGAGCAAAAGCATCAGGATCTACATGAAGGACTCAAGTACACTCCTTGCACATCATTGTTTGATTGAGCCTCGACATGAGTTCTTGCAAAAGATTCCATTTCTATTGAATTTTCATACCATTACGCAAGCCAATCACCAATGCAAGTCAATCTGAATTTTCCACGACCGCTCTAGAAATCTGGCCAGAGCAAGATGCTCACACCCCCTCCGTCACTTCTCACTCCCAATCCTTCACCAGCTCATTCATCTTTTCCACTCCTCCCGCCACATCACCAACCACCCAGGTCTTCAAACTAGCAATCACACCCTTCCCTTCTTCATCCAACAACGCGACCTTGTTCCCTTTTTCCAATCCCTTCGCCAGCTCTTCTTCCGTAGTTCCCACCATCGCTCCCCCGAAGAAGCGGAACACATACATCGCCAGCGTGGCATAAGCTTCATAACTCAGCCAGATCCACTGAATTTTCTCATCGGCCCATACGCTAACGACGAGACCGATGGGGAAAAGCAGAGCGAACGCAGTGGCGAGACAGATCGAGATGACTTCACGAGTACGGTCGCTGGTCCAGATACCCGGATTTGTGCGAGATGGGTGGCCGTAGTGGCGGCAGAATTGGTAGAGGAGGTGCGAGGGACCTTCAATGAGCATGAAGTCGTCGTTATCGTGCTCGCGGGATAGCTCGTAGAGGTATTTGTCTTTGAGATCCGCTGTAGACGCAGGGTTCTGGAGAGGCCGACGGCGGATAGGAAAGAGAAGGGAGACCGTCTTGAGCATGAACGGAATGAAGAACAGCAGGGCAAATAAGCTCTTGTGCCCGACAGCGACGAACACACCAATAGCCATGGCCAAAATCTCGCTGCAGACCACTCCAACGACATTACGAAGGTGGATATTCCCGACATCGCCACCGACGGCAGGGATTTTAGTTTGGTCTGATTGGGCGACTTCTTTTCCAGGGGTGGACTCCAGGGTAAGATGGTAGACAATCCGCTTCGCACTGACTCCTTTGGTGGCTTTCGTTGCAGATCCGGTGTCTGCGGAGGAGTTTGACGTAGTATGCACATTCGCAAGTCGAAGAACGCGGACCCAGAGCATGTTCCTCATTTTTTCGTATTCATTAGGACGTTCGACGTCTTTGTCACCTTTGGATGCGTAGATTTTGAATTTCTGACCGATATCCCTAAAGAAGGCAGTCCCAAGCATGTCTCCTCGTCCATTTCCGAGAAGCAGTCCCGAATGCATAAATTCGTCGATGGCACGAACGGCAGGCGCAAGCAGCGGTCCGCCCATGGGAGTGAGCAACATGATCTGACGTAGAGCTTCTGGGTTCCATGTGTTATAATAGCGTGTTGGCCAGAGGAGTCGTTCAAAAAAGGCATCCGAGCGTACCTCGACGCCGAAGTATGCAATGATAGCCCCGAACCACACTGCATTTGTGTGAAGTGAGGAGGATGCAGCTTCATCGGCTGAGATGATGATACAAGCGAATAAAATCGTGAGCGTAGAAGGTATCAAAGACACGTTTGCTAGTACGTCCACTCGGTTCAAAAAAGAATTTTCTGGAGAGGAGGCAGTCATGCTGTCGAGAGGTGTATTAGCTTTATTGACAGGAGGGATGATAGAGTCAACTGGTGGTTGCATTTTCATATTTGATGTTCTGCAGCTCTGCTAATTAGTTTACTGAAGGTCAGTCTGCATTCTCTAGGCTTTTTAAGGGAGGTCGGTAGTCTGAGATGTTGTGCAGTGTTATTTTCACTAGGCTACCCGCATCAGCCAATCTCCGTACAACCTATACTAATTTGACGCGTCATGTGACTTTGTTTTACAAACTTCGTACGATTTTAACATCCGGACATTAGCATAATACTCTCAGGTCATATCAATCCGACACTAAGAGATGCTAGCAGTATGGATCCATTCATATATAGAACTTGATAACACTTACTCTCATTGGTGATCAATTGTCAAAGAAATCGCCCTCCAGACTTACGTGACGTCTGGACATACGCCACATTGAGCTTTACTGCTTGGCCCTTTGACCCGGATCTTCATGTATGAAATTATAGCGCAGCTCGATTTCAATCATATTTGAGAGCGGAGCCCACGAGACTTCTAGAATCTTGAGCAGTCGCTAATATCCAGTGTAGATATTGAAATAAGATTTTCTCCAGACACATCCTAAAAATAGAATCCAGGAGTAAGCGGATCAAGACTTCAGGGGGTACAGTCCTTTGGTCGTAGACAGGGGTAACTTTCCGTTCAGTAGATAAGTTCTTTCACAGATCCGTCCTTCCTTTCATTCTAGTATCATTGTATCTTGCAAATGCGATCTATCTGAATGGTTTGGGTTGTTTCGAAATTTCGGGTGACAATTGTGGAAAGAACGGTCTTAGACCACTAACCAGTCGCTCATTCCAGAGTTTCAAAAATTCCGAAGAGCTTATTCACCGTCCTCATACAAACGCCATTGAGATACAAAACGCAATCGTGACAGTCACAGGGGATCAGGTAGGCTGGCCGCTGGCTCATTGGAAAGATTCTCCCTTCGAATTCGATCTCGTCTTGCAATTCTTATTGTATTCAAAGCGAACATGGTTCCTACATCATCGGTAAATGAACTCGCCAGGCTCGATGCCATGGTGCTCACTTTGGCCCCTTTGGCGTTGCCTGGGCAACTTAGCCGAGCTGTCTTGGCATCACATGCTTACGTACGACCCAAAGCTCCAGTCTCTTTGGACAAAGAGGTTGCAACTCACCACTTCCTAAGTCTATGACTAAAATCAATAGATTGACTCTGTTCATATGAATGCTGTCTTGACAATTAAGAATTCAGCGTAAATTTTCCAAGATGGCCTCTTGCCGCTATTCTCCGTCAGCAAGAATGGCTCCAGTCCACACCAGGCTACCTCGAGAAGCAGAAGCGTAGAGTAAGGAGATGTCGTCTGATCCCGACAAAATCAAGCGGCATGCGGATCTCCAGACCTCTCAATATGATGGAGCTTGGTTGAAAAGCCTTGATGAGGCTGAAGAGGAGAATAAAAAGCACTTTTGGTACAATAACCCGAGGCAATTGATCAGTAACAATTCGGTCGGCTCTGGGAGCTTGGTGATTGGGAATGGCGCCGATATCTACTTGTCGACCATCCTCCCAGCATTAGAGACGGCAGAGCAAGAGATCATATTCGTGACCTGCTTCTGGGCCCGCTCGCAATGTCTCAATCAGCTCGGAGAAATACTCATAAAAATCTCTCAGAAAGCAAGAACAAGGCCAATTGGCACGCCCAAATTGCGGGTACGACTCTGCTTCTCCTCACGCTCGATTATCCAGAAGCTATTCCATACTTCTTCTCCGGATGGCCACATCTATAAACCCTCACAATGGGTGTCAAAATTGGGCCTACCAGAGCCCGAGAGACTGAGTGAATTGGATCTCCAGGTCAAGAGCCTCTTCTTTCTGCCTTTCAGTGTTATGCATCCTAAGTTTGTGATCATAGACCGCAAATATGCCCTACTTCCTAGCTGTAATCTCAGCTACGAAAGCTGGTTTGAAGGCTGCTTGTCCTTGAATGGGCCAGTCGTTGAAAGTCTGCTATTATTTTGGAAGGAGACTTGGGGAAAGAACGACCTTCCTGCGTTAGCAGGAACGACTTTCTATCTTGAAGAGACAGCTTCTGCGTTGGGCTCGCCTCATACTGTCACTCTTCTTCCTTCTCCACATCACCGCTCTCCACGCTTTCGTCCTTTTCTTTCGGTACCAGCACCGCCACAGACACCTCTTATCGCGTATCTCAATAACCGAATTGCAACAGCCAAATCTTCCATCAAAATCCTAACGCCAAATCTCACATGCCAACATATCATCCTATCGCTACTGGCCGCTCTGTTTCGAGGCGTAGACGTTACAATCATCACCAACCGGCGAATGATGGTACTCGAACAAATACTCACATCTGGCACTGTGACAGAGATCTGTGTATGGAGACTAAAGAGGCGCTACAGACGTCTCCAGACCGCACAAAATCAAACGAGAACCGAAAACACCGATTTAGAACGCGGCCCTTCCACTCGACAAACCGGTCTTCTCCAAATCGGCTATTTCCGCCCAAGCACCAAGTACGCAAAAAGCCATCTTAAATGCACCATCGTTGATGAGAAGACTGTGGTAATGGGGAGTGGCAATATGGATAGGGCGAGTTGGTATACGAGTCAGGAGTGGGGGGTTGCGGTTCTTGGGGGGGACTTTGTGAAGGAGGTCTGGGGAAAGGTGGAGGGGGGTTTGGAGAGGGGTGGGGGAGGTGAGGGGGGTTTGGTGGAACGGGTGGAATGGGTTTGAGGGGTAATGGCTGGAATGGGTTTGAGGGGTGAGGGGTTGGATGGCTTGATTGGGAGGATGGGATGGTACTTTCTGGGGTGGAGGAGGGATAGGTTCGGGGAATGACATTTCATTACAATCAGAGCTGTGGGCCAATCAATGAAACATGTTTCACGTTTAGTGGTTGATTTCTTTGTGCTTCGTGTTGACCAGGCTTGCAGGGCAAGTGCCGCGTGAACTCTCTTACCCCTATATTAAAAAACGGCGCAACTCCGGACAAATTTTGGCTTTCCGCACAAACCCCACCAAGATTTGTATGCTACAACTGCTAATTAATATATATGAACCCACATAACCTTATAATACCATCTCGTCGCCCGAATAGGTAATTATGAGGCTGCGAATTCGATTATCTTAGTATTTTATACGTTAACTGACTTATCCTAGGCTAGTAACGTCGACGTCGCCGTCGCCAGCCTACTAGCTATAGCCCCACCTCGAAAGCCCACCCCTAAGCACGCCGCTACGGCTAAAG
>JAABUI010000296.1_pt1 | contig 49489 bp, 33 predicted proteins | sample 5559111 | NCBI WGS metagenome assembly JAABUI01 (sample SAMN10711870, study PRJNA513365) | rock metagenome | isolation source: Antarctica rocks | place: Antarctica: Victoria Land, Buttleship Promontory | reverse complement strand
CCTCGACGAGTACTACCCCGACGAGTACTACCTCTAGTAGATCCCTTAACTTTTAGAGGTAGGTAGTATTACCTTAATAAGTACTACCTCGACGAGTACTACCTCTAGTAGACCCCTTAACTTTTAGAGGTAGGTAGTATTACCTTAATAAGTACTACCTCGACGAGTACTACCTCTAGTAGACCCCTTAACTTTTAGAGGTGGGTAGTATTACCTTAATAAGTACTACCTCGACGAGTACTACCTCTAGTAGACCCCTTAACTTTTAGAGGTGGGTAGTATTACCTTAATAAGTACTACCTCGACGAGTACTGCCTCTAGTAGACCCCTTAACTTTTGGAGGTAGGCAGTATTGCCTTAATGAGTACTGCCTCGACGAGTACTGCCTCTAGTAGCCCTTAACTTTTGGAGGTGGGCAGTACTAGGGGCAGATCCAGAATTGGCTGCTTATATGTAGAACTTCTAAAGGCAAAGCTGTGCATTCTTAGAGTATTCTCTTATTGCGATGGAAACCCTATCGACTAAGGACCTGCAGATATTTCGAGAGAAGAGCAGGACCTTTTGCGGATCGTTCCGAATACCTCTTAATAAACTTAAGCATGAAAAGCTCCCCAATAATCTAAGGCAACTTAACGGGAAGAACGTCGCGAGGTTGCTAGAAGTGTTTTAGGCGGAAGACTACTAGCCTCGAGAGCCTGAAAACTACGTGCCCGCGCTAGTATCTCGATCGGCTCTGCCCTAAAATACTCGCTCCGGCAGAGTCGGTGGTGTCTTCGAAGAGCCGTAATGGTTCCTCCTAGAGTCCCCTCTAAGAATCCTGCACGGAAGATACCGCCTAGAAGCGGCACGCAAGTTCCTCTAAGGGGCCGACAGATGGTGGGTTATAGATCTCTATTCGGATGGTGCGAAAGTTAGCCTGCGATTTACTAGCACGTTTGCTAACACTTCTAGACCTTAACTCCCTTGTGAAGATTAAATTGCGAGAATAAGACCCTAATGCTTTAAGATGGTATAACGGGGACATAATTCGGTAGGTACGACTTTCCACACTTACGGACGACTCTTCGAGAAGAGAGAGATGGCTCGCTAGGCTTTTAAAAAGTAAGCGAAAGTGTCTCCTGCGACTAGAGGCATTGCCGGGGATATTCTTAGAAAGCTTAGACGACCTTATCCCGTTTATAGGTCTGTGGCCGCCTGTGCAACTAGGTACATTCCCTAGACTATAGAACTTGCATTGCCCCGAGGTTTAAGACCCCTCTCTAATGCCTCTTCGCTTTCTAACGAAAATCTAAGGAACTAACTCGTTATTTGCGCCGGATTAGAAAGACGTGGACTCACATTATCGGAAATAAAGAGAACGACTAACTTCAGCTTAATGCTAATATAGTTGCGATCCTGTAAGGCCGGTGTCCCTTTCGATCGACTAAAGATCATGCGTTCGTTCGGATGCGAATGCTCGCGGGTGATATCCTCCCCGCGGTTAAGGACGATAACCGACGGTCGGACATCTTCGACCGCATCTGCTCGGTGGAGCACATGATCTCATTAATATATATATGTGCCGAAGATTCGAAATGGCTAGAGCCTAGAGTCAGAATTCTAAAAGAGCTTCTACCGAACAATGGCAAAGGCTCGATAGCGGAATAATTCCGCGCTCTCTATAACGGGCAGGTAAACATGGAGCTGCAGACTAGTAAATTTACCTCCGAGGATCGAACGTTGCCTTTAGGTAACTCGTTCTAGCTGTCGTACCGACAGGTCTTCCTCTTTAGTCTACGCCACTTTCCCGCGATGGATGGCTAGGCGCCCCGAAAAGATGTTGCTAAACAGAGCAGTTCACATCCGGGAATATAGCAACGATGGTGGCACGAGCTCTCGTCTCTCGCGTTAAAGAGTGGATACCGTGGGCTCCGTCGGAAATACTAAGATCGCAAAGCAGCGGATGCTAAGGCAATTAAAGACTGCGTGCGTAGCATCTTACCGCCAAGGTATTATAAGATTAATTCAGTATATATGCGTCGAATAGTGTAGCTTAATTGCCACCTCATGAGCGATGTTCCCCACGCCGAAAGGATGAGAGTGGTTCCTGAATTGACGTTAGACCATAATGGCTGCGGATCGGACATTTCCGATCGATGCGGTAGACCATACGACTAATCTTTTTAAGTAGATCAGGAGAGTCTCTTTCTCGATTATATTTACTCGGCTGCTTACACCCGCGTTCCTAAGCGTTATCTGACATCTTTTGCTATAAAAAGAGACTTCTTTCACAGTTTCTTTGGCTCTAAAGAAGACGATTTAGATCAGGAACCTCATATGGGGACCCTTCGGGTCCTTCGGGATAATATCGAGGGTGGGGATAAGGATATCCGAATGGCGGGCCACCACCTTTCAACGTTAGGGGACCTACCGGACACGAAGGAAGAAAACGAAAGCCAGCTCTAATCGTCCGGGCCTCTACCCCTAATGGTCATATTTGGCTAGCAGAACCAGGGTTATATTACCTCTTTTGCGGAGGCGTCGCGATTGCTTTTTAGAACCCGGAGGGACGTAAGTAAGCCCTTGTTCACCGTGCTGTCGCCTATGGCGGATAATACCTTTCGTAAGCATTAAGCCGACTCTCGAGACGAGATTTCTATGGTCACCGCCCTAGAGCTGCCTTCCGATGCTCGTTTTATAGCGCGGGATAAGAATAAACGGCTAAAGATGACACCTCCGACCGCTATCCTCGACGCCGCCCGTTCCGAGCGACTCCAGACGGTGCTTATGGTTAAACAGCCTAATATTCAGGCACTTATTCGTCGATTCGAAGATTACGTGGAGCCTAAGGAGGAAATAGATGAGATTACTTAAATGAGCTAGAGTTACGATAAATGCGTTTTATTATCTCTTGATATAGAGTACTACTAATATCCCCAAGCGCCCCCAAATGCTAGGAGCGAAAGCCCGTTCGCTTTTAATATTGCAACGCTTATATCACCTCTTCTACCTCCTTTACTCGTTCCTCGAAGTCTATAATATAGAAGCCGGGGAGGACCGCTAGTCCCTTAAAGTGGTTTTCTTCGGTAGCGAGCTTTCCCACTAACATTCCCTACACTTCTAGCATGCATTCTTTAATATCTAGTAATTTTGCGTATTCCGGATCCGACTTAGACAACTCCTTAAGCCTTTCCCGCCGCTTCACCATATTTTCGTAGCGCAGCACTCTACTTTTTTAAATCTCTTCGTCTTAAGTGCTAGAAAATATTCGTTAATAACTTCTAGTCCCTAGTTCTGTTGGGAGGTTTTTGGTTCCTCTAGTCGTGTTATATCTCATGGGTAAACGAGGGATCGAGGATAACGAGTGAGTCGATAACTTATTAGAGTGCATTATATGGGATGTCCGAGAATATATAATTAAGTCACTATGTGTGGCTATGAAGTGGATGGTAAATAAGAGACTGTACTTAGATTTGATAGATCATCTTATCTTAATTCCCTCAGGATCGACCAGCATCCTCTTCTAATTACGGCATCCGAATTTATCTGCGGCGTCTACTTCTGGCTTTAGCGTCCGTGCGAATAGAAGACGATAAGGATGCTTGCACGGGTTATCCCGACCGACTAGCCTAAGTCTTATCATTACCTAGGCTTATAACGAGTGATGACGGCTATATAACTTAGGCAAAGGCAGTTGGTATCCTTTACAAAATGGAATTAACGTAAACATCTATGAGGTTTCTTAACAAAACACTTCTAGAAGCTAGATTAGATTGGCAGTGACCGATGAATAGATTTCTATCTAGGCTGAACAGAACATAGATTAGAGTGTATGCCCGTTTCAGCGTGCTACCGGAGCTAACAGAAAGATAACCTCGCAGCGCACTTTACTGATGAATAAAGCTGAAATCTTCGTCGATATTGTTACTCTCCCGGTTTATTGCTCTACCCGCCCGAGAAAGAGCAGGTACATCATCGACACCCCTATCGATACCGCTGAAATCCAAAAGAGGCCGTGAGGAGATGCCAGATGCCGAACAGAAAGCCTGTTAAGTAGATTTTCTCTCTTTATTCAGTCCACCTGCACGGCTTATAATAGAGTATATGTTAATAGCTGCCTAACAGATAATCAAGAGTAGCATACTCGCGATTGAGCCGAAGATAGGAATATACCAGTATTCATTTCTCTCCGCATACTAGAGCAGCATACCTACGAGAAAAGCGAATATTAAATAGTCTAAGGTAACAAGAGGTACCCAAGCTAGAGCCAGGTCGTTCCATATTACACTCTCGTAACTCTCAAAGCCGAAGAGTAGTATACTAGTAAGCATGATTAATATCACGCTTATCGAAACCGAGATAACTAGGAGGCTTTCAGCGAAACGCAAATGCTCGGAGGTCGCAGGGTGGAATTCGTTAAAGCTAAGTATAGTAAGGGATAAGCCACTTATAAGAGCAGAGATCAAGTTAAACGTTTTATAGAATCGAAGCAGGCGAGAGAAGACGTCGGAGGCTCCCGAGTCAATCTAACCATCTACGGAGAGGTGTTAAGCAACGTCAGATAGATGCAGTGGTACGACATACCATAAGAACCCGTCATTTTGCAGTAGCAGAGACTCGCAGATATTAAGGTGCTTATAACCTAAGTCGACTCTTAGTGTAGTCTCCCTTAGAGATCTACGGCGTAAAATAGAGGCAAAGTTTCTTATTCGAATCCTCAACCAGCAAGAACGAATTTAAAGTATTAAAGAATTTAGGAAGAGACCACTTAAATACTAAATAGAGTTAACATTAAAGGTGAACAGCGATAATAGGAGCCAAACAGCCGGTGATAGAGCTGGGTAGCTAGTAGTGAAGTAAAGTAGCCGGTAATAGAGAGGAGTCTAGATAGTTAGAACTAGATCTCTATAGCAGGCTGAGCAGCCTATTTATATACAGCTTTACGCACGTAAGCAGACTTAGAGTATGCAGCGAAGTGTAAATTAGTCGGTGACTATTCTAGTAATCAGGCTTCGTATATGGCATTTTTGGGCGAACCCGGCCGATTGATCCCAACAAGCATTAAGAGCTCGTTTGACGAAGATAGTGTAAATTCTAGAAGAAGCCTAAATGCATGTAAAGAAACAGAACACCCACGTTATTTGTCTATATAGTATAGTATGCTTTAATTCTGCTTACAGCTACTTATAGAAAGAACGTTAACGAGAAATTTTGGCCTAAAACTATCCTCCTAAAGCAAAGACTGATTATCCCCTAATAATGCCACAAGCGAACACAAGTAGCTATATTTCCGTTAGGAATATTGTGATAACCAGCATCTGTCCCCACTCGATAATTCATTATATACGCTCCGCAGCTCTAACTATGGTCTTGGTCGGCATCTTGGCCTAATTGACTGATATCCAGTTGTTCTTGTTCCTCTAATGGACGAGACATCTTAATCGATACGGCTTTCTTTCCGCTATCTAAAAACCCGAACGCCATATCCTGCGCATAGACGAGAGTTTCACCGACATTATAGCCTTAGCAGTCGGGTTCCGTAAAAGTAGAAACGGTAAGCGTAGAGGGAGTGAGGGCTAAAGAACCTAGGTTGATTAGCTGCGTTATTGGTCAAAAGGGTAGATTTAAGCTCTGCTTTTTATACACTTACTCCGACACCGCGCATTGGCACGAGAGCTCTCGCCGGGAGAGGAGCAATTTCATAGGTACTTTAGACTGTCGGTACAGCGTTGATTAGTGCAGTGGCGAGATAGCAACAGAAAAGGGAGGCTAATTAAGCCCTTAAGACGGTTATAGATAGCATACTAATAGATAGAGTGGGACATAGACATGAGACTGCTTCGTAAAATTAATAGGAAAATAGATAGTAATCCGGTAAGGCTTTTTATAGTGCCGAAATCAACCATATCCGATTCCGGCCTTATGTAGGATTTTCCTGCACATCAAGAAACGGCTCATCTCCTACAGGGTCCCGATGATGCCCAAATACTATACTCAGGACGGTCCGCGGTAAGGTGTTTTATTAAGCAGCTATGGCTGCGCTTCTAGTTCACCATTTCTAATCCGCTGCTGATTCCTCGTCAGGTATCGTCTTTAAACTAGATATATTTGACTGCGATGTCATAATAAGTAATATACGAACCGAGAGTGAGGCACAAAGCCGGTCGCCGCCCATAGTAGGAGACTAACAGCGAAAAGGAGTCGGCGGGTAAACCCCGGAGTCCGCAGCTCCTAAGACTCCGTCTCCGCGTGCGAGAATAAGTAGGGAGAATCGGCATGTCACCTTCTAAGATCCTTAGATGAAGCGAAGACTATCGTTAATATATCCGGCCTTTCGCTAGCGGCTAGTCTCTAGTAGGGCCGGGGATGTTATTGCTCTAGACGACCAGATCGTAAGGAATGGCGGGACCATATCCACCTACGAGCAGCTCCCCCACTAGCTTCAGATATCGAAGCACCGTCGGCCTATCTCTTCCGCGGAGCGTGTAGTGGAACTTACACGAACGAACGGCTATCTACTACAAGAGCTGGCTTATCACAAAGATAACCGAGCAGCTGATATAAAGTTTCACGAAATAGTGTTAGAGTTGCATGCGAAACTGGAAGATGCATTAAAGGAAAGATCCCAAAAGCGAGCGGACGCAGAGTCTACTTTACTAAGCTATTAGAATATTAATTTTAGTAATAGAAATGTCGAGGACACCGTTTTCTAATCTCTATTATCTATATCCCATTTCGTAGATCTAATCCAGTCCTCCTCACCTTTCTTTAGAGGGCGGAAAAGCTTTCCTTACCACTGCTGTAACGTATGCTTATATGTAGTTTATTACGTAACGGATTACCGATTCGCCCTTCCCCAGCGGCCTATAAGTTAGTGCCTCTAGAGGATGGTGAGTATACGAGGAGAGAAGCTTTCTCACCCGAGGGCCGTAGAAGATGGTTGCATTATGAAACAATAATCGTAAGGCAGAGTCCCGGCATAGAAAATAGACTCCTCCTAGATCTTAAAATGCCAGAACTGACCGTAGGCCCAGTAGTAAGCGAATTCCGTTGTCAATCGTAAACGAAACGTAGAATAAGACCGTAGTAGGGAAAATCCTCTCTAGGCACCGCTCCGTTAGAGCTTCCGAAAGTGAATTATATGGCCTCCATTTCTGTTCCACCATCCTAGCGGCTGAGCGTCCGGAAGGATCGCGGCAGTATCGTACATCCAAAGATATCTAGGAAAGGAGGCGGCATCCTTCACTACCCTTAAGACCATATACTTTCCCTAGGGTATATATTACTATTATAGCTTTAAAAAGAACGGTTAAAGCATCTCCTTATTTACTATAGCGAAAGTAAGAACCCAGCGACATATCGTCCGAGAGAAGGCTAGGAAGCGAACCAAAAGTCTCTTTAAAAAGGCTAATAAGTTAGCTTAGATTGCGGACGCCAACATCTATATCGTCGTCGATCGCAGTGGAAAATATTAAATCTACAGATCCACCGATTAAGCCGGCTGGCCGCCGTCGGAATAAGAAATAGTAAGTCGCCTAAACGTAAAGGTCCGCGCATTGTATAACACTTTAAATATAGGAGCAGTATTACCCTATCCCTAGGTACAAAGGTCCGGCGGACTTTGAGCCTATAAAGGGTGAGGCAAGAAATTAGAGGATCGTCGAAGAAACCCACGGTGGAGAGTGGACGGAGTCTAAGCTCAGAGATGGCGGTAGTTCCCTCGGTTATTAGCGGCGCATTTTCTCTATTCCTAAGCCTCCAGTTCTACCGAGGTCACTAGCTAGAAGAATGTATTTCTCGCCTTAAGTTTCATCTTAGACGGTGTGCAGACTAAACATCTATCTACCATTAAACTCTAAAACTGCAAAATTTCCTATAAAGCTCTATTGCGATGTCTTCCCGAATTTAGCCTACGCCTACTTAACAGAATGTGACCTACCTCTTTTATGCCTTATATTATATAAAACACGCTGTCTATTAACGCCACTCGGGCGGCAGCATTTCTCCGAATGACTTGCGTCCGCGCCTTATAAAGAATCCTAATTACGGGAGGATAGAGAGCGAATAGTCCGATTGGCATTTAATTTATCCACTAGTGCTGTACTCAGCCTCTTTTAGTCCCCGCCTTATATTTACAACCCCTTAGATATACGCTCTAGCCTCTCCCTTATAAGCGCTGCAAGAATTGGGCATATTAGTTTAAAATATATGTTTCGACTTCGAGTGCGCCGTCGAGACGGCCAGGGGAATTGCTCAGCCTCACTTCCCGTGAACCCGTTAACTGATCCCTCCACAGCACAGCACAACATCTTTTCCTAATGCCCGCAGCTCGTGCATCACGTGACGGTAGTTTTTAGAGTCCATGCAAGAAACTACTGTCATGTGACCTCGCATTTTACCTAGAGAGGTGTCAGTTCCTCTTACTTTAAAACATAAAATGAGCCAAACACCGAAAGAACCAGCCCTAGTAAGTGAAACTTTCCTAGTTATCCTTCCGGCTAATCCATGTGTAGGTATTGGGCGAGATAGTGGAGATTCTCTCTATGTTTTCGACATCTAATTTAAAGGAGGACTACGTCACGCTCCTCGACAGCCTAGAACACCTAACGACGGAACTTAGAGAAGAGATATCGTAAGAAAGACAACGTAAGAAGAAGACTAAGCAAAAGGAGACGCATTTTAACCATGGCCCCGCCGGTATTCCGCAGGTCCTAAATGTAGTAATAAGGTCGCGCGGGGCCGTATCGGCGAACGATCTCTTATCCTTAACGCTGCGCTCACACTTAAGGCCTGGACCCTTTCCATTAGACGAAGCCGAAGTAATTACTATCCAATCCGGAAGGACCCTAAGTGATTATAAGGACTCCACGCTAAAGGCTAAGGCGAGATCAGCCGCGACGAACACTAGAATACCAGCCAAGGACAAATTAAAGCAAGAAATCGAACGTTGTGAGAAGTTTTATTAGGGAAAAACCTTCATTATCAACGGTAATGAACGCTCGGAGACCATCTACCCTAACGAAATCCATCATTTCTTCTCCCGTTTTTAAGAGCAAACCTAGCTTGCTAATTCTAACTTAATGCCGTTGCTTTTCTCTTTTAGGTGGCCGTAGACGACTTTAGTGCTACACAGCTCCTATACACCATCTACGGCATTAGAAAATGGTAATCAGCAATCTAATACGAGAGTACGGTGGCCATTACGTCGCGATCACGATCGCATTATCCTTCCATACTGCATTCGAAGTCATTAGACGCTGTATAACGTAGACCTTAAAGGTAATTGCATCCGACATTATAACTCCCTTGCGGAAGATGTTTTAAAGTCAGAGAAAGCGGTATCCGCTATTAAAGAGCGATTGGCCTACGCCATAGAAGGATGGGAAGGCCCAGATCGGGATTTTACCATAGTCAGTGGGGTAAGTGAGGATTACAGTCCTTACATACGCCTTTTTAATCTCTAAAAATTTACAGGTATCCTAGCAGTAAGAGAACGGCGATGACTATAGGATCTACATAATATATAACGCCGACTGTCTCGCCTCAAATCGAGACACATTAGAGGAGCCGATAGACGGTGTTCAGCTCCGCTATCGTTACCTTAAACGTCTCCTCTAATTAGAACGCTAAGGGAGAAGTGAGCGGCAGATTATAGACATGGTCCTCCCTCCAAACAAGACACTCAGAATTAAACGGCGGCGGCTACCTAAAGATATTTCAGATGATGAGTCAGACCAGGGCCAACATAGGTCTAGAAAGAGCCGCAGGGTAGACTGGAGGCCTCCATCGCATTTAGGTTCTAAAAATGCGTAGATTGAGGAGCGAAATCACCTCGCCACCACCATCTCGAAGCAAAGGTATAGGAGATCTAAGCAGGGATATAGAGGACGAGCGGAGGACCTACTTCGGCTGATCGAGGCGGTCGGATATAAGGATGTAATGACGGCTTAGGATGAAGTAATCGCCGTAGAGAAGTTAGGTGTTAGAGTACCGATAGCAGATTCGACGGTTAAGGCGATCTGTTAACTAATCGAGCGGGCTCACGTCAGATTATTCAAAGATAAGGTACTTTTACGAATTAGGAAATGGATTTTTACGATAAAGATATTGCAAGATATTAAGAAATTAAAAAAAGAAGGTGCTCCGTCTAGGCAGAGCGTCCTTAAAGCTGATGCCAATATAAGAGGGCCTGCAATAAAAAGAGCATTCGCAAAATTCATGATAGAAGCCCATCCTGAGCTCCAAAAGCCAGAGTTAGATAAGCAGCGAGACGTATAATATTCCAAATATCGAAATTGGTAGCGTGAGGGTCAGATATGGGTCCTTCTATATCATGCATTCGGCGCTGCCATTCTATTACTCGTTCCGGCAGGCCAGCGGGACGAGGGGGGATATTCAGTCAGCAACCAGCAGTAAGAAACTCCTCTCGTTTATAAAAAATCATAACTAATCTAAATCCAGATACGTGGAAATTAAGTCTAGCGATCGTAAACCCTTCATTAAAGCCCTGCAGAAACTACGACCCGATTTAGAGAAGACCGTTTCCGAGCTAGACGACCATCTTAAGGTCCTTAAACAGGACATTGCAGGTTTACTTAGTCGGCTTTAGCATCCGCGTATATCTCAGGAGTTGAAGGTTAAGCAACCCTAAGGCAACCCGTGATAAAAATTCCTAAAGCAAACTGCCAAAGCACTAGGCCGTACCTTCCATGATGTTAGCACGACCGGGACCGCATATTACATAGTACGAGTTCAACGTTTTAGATTATTTCTAATCTCTAAATAAAACGACCTAAGTTCGCGAGCTCGTCATATACGTCACGTAACATAATCCTCCCTCGCCACATCCGCCGGTCACCCCAGACTAGTGGCCACTCCCGCAAAAGGCTGTAATCTTAAGAAACACATTCCATGCTATATCTAGGAGGTGCGTCTTCAACGACTTATTCAGTAGTAAGACAGTAAGCTATAGAAATCTAATAGTAACCCGTAGGTCTAATTTTTCTTAGAAAAGTGAGGGCGTTGAGCTAGTGCACGTGACTTCTATAGTTATACGTCGTGAACAGGGAGTTAGGCGAAATTGTGTCGGCTAATTTAATAGTATTTCTGATGATCTCGGCACGACAGCGTTCGCGGCGCCACTAAAGTTCGAGCAGGATGGCCACCTAAAGGCAGGTCTTAGCTAGATCGGGATCTAAAGGAAAGAGCGCCTAATTTAAAGTAGAGGTGACCTCCGACATAAGCTCGATTTATCGTCCTATATAGGTGGAGCGGCTGTCACACATCCACGCGGAATCAGAGGTCGCGATAGAATACAGGACGAAGACCTCAAGGATGGTACGGGCATATAAGAAGACAATCCCATCGTTCTCGGCCACGCATAATTTCATTATAAGGGAGGTGATAACGGAGGAGAAGGTCTCACGCTCAGAAGCCGATGATTCCTATAACATGTTTTACAGCTGGGCAACATTTTTATCTTGCTAGCGTAGTAACGCTGCCGATGACGGGTCCGCCAAGATAGAATGCCAGTTAGCTTTAGTCTCATCTTGGCGTAGGAGAGAGCGCATGTGCCGCTAGACCGAGGGCATAGCGGGAATGTGTCTATATAGAACGGTGCCGAGAAGCGTCTTAGATCATTAAGTTAATCGAACGTGTACAATCATATCATACTTAGAGTATTGTCCCATCCAACGAAACATCAGGAAAGAATCCGATCCGGAAGCGGGAAGATCCAGTTTTAACCCTCTACCATGAATGTCTTACATATAAAAACGAATGCTCCGCTTCTATAGGAATTTGCAACCTTAAATTAGACGATGTCAAAAGTAGAGGCTAGAACTAGAAGTGGATGTAACTCTCACGTAGACTAAGGAGCGATAATTAAAACAGCGGTGGGTCAGAATCTAAGGGGCGAGCCATGAGCTGAAGTAGCCAGATCTCGAGCCAGGAGGGACGCATATATTTAAAGAGCACCGACTTCTTATAATCTCGCTATATAGATACTCGAGGATTAGAACAAAAAGGTGTTTAGGTTCGTTTCAACTACTAAGCGACCCTGCTAACTTATGAAAGATCCTAATTACGGGGCAGAGATTTAAACGCAAAATACGTCCTACGTGATGTGTCTCATCGTATTTCCAGTCTCCACGAGTCCGCCGAAGTCGCTTCATGAAGATTCCATCTCACAGTATCCTCGCCAAGCAGCAAGGAAGATTCGCCTCGCAAAGTTTCGTGCTCTCCTACACGAGCACGCTCCCTTCCTCCTAGGATGGACTACCTTAGATACTAAAAGGTCCCGCAATGATAACGAGCCCTGCACGACGAAGGCAACCCCTCCACCTTATATTCGAGGCCCGAAGACCTCGGAGCTAGCAAACTGATCGCAGAATTAGAATGAAGGATAAGGCGATATTCTGGGGCGACTTGCAAGCAATAGACTAGCATGACGCACGTGTCTCAGATTTCTAGCTAAATCTGAATAAGAGAAATCATTATATGGAACTCTTTAAATTAGATAAAATGAAGTAACTTATATAAGTGCGCTGATCTAAGTTATCATCACTACTCATCTAGAGACTAATTCCATAAATTACTTAGAGCCCACATTTCCCCTACCGTATCCGACTAACTCTATATACGAGAACAGTCACCTTCTTTATAGTGGGACCATCCTATTAGCACAGTTCCGTATATAGCTAAGAATTGCGATTTCATGCCGACTAGAGAGGATAGTCGTGGAGGTAGAGATCTCGCCCTTCCAGAATCATGAGATATATATACTAGTAAATGAGAAATGGGATAGCGCTTTCGCCGTAGAACTATAGAGCCGATAGCAATTGTTCTTAGGTTTGATAGCTTTAGAGTAGAGGTGGTTTGATATGCTATTTTTATTTTGCGATAATAATAAACGCATTTACCGCCTTGCAGATGTGCCATCTCGGCTCTAAACCAACGTTACTAATCTTAGAAGAAGCTCGCTTTCTTCTAACAAGATCCCCATCCCTCCTGAGGTCACCCAGGAACACTTCTCCTAGAGTAAAGAGTAGCGACGAAACAGTAGGTAATAATTATACAGCAAAAAAGCACGCTGTACTAAGTAAGATCTAGTTTCCCCCCCAGCCTTACCACTAGTATGTCCTACTGCAGGCGCTACTTTTAACGATGATCGCAGCTTTTGCCGTGCTGTATCTTAACTGGGGTCGTAGGCGTTTAAACTTCCCACTGGGGGTTTATATATTGTATTAACGCCTTCAAGTTTTCTCTCATCCCTTAGAAGAATGGATATAGTCCAGCGAGGTGCTGAATAATGCCGTTGATCTGTCTTTTCTCTAGATTCAATTTCCATTCCTTATAGAACCTTTTGACTCGATATACCTTGAGTTCTCTTCTAGCCTGTCACATTGTAAACATTTTTCTTCTCGAGGAGGTACTATAGCTATATAACGCTCTTAATCCATCGAGTCTAGACGACAATTAATCGGCAGCGAGATTCGGTCTAGGTCCGTTATCCACCGGCATCTTAGACGGCTAGTCGGCGGGATCCATAAATGTCCAATCCACCTGTTGATCGACTAGTTCACTTTTTGCACAGTCTGCCACTTAACTGGTCGCTAGCCCAAAGTCTTGGTTGGCTGTATTATTCATCGACGACCCATCCTAATCGAAGGTGGTGTTCTGGTGGTCTAGAAGATATGCGTCGGGTTGATCTTCAAAGTTCTTAATGAGCTGATCCTACAGGTCGTCCGACAAAGGTTCTTACTTAATAAAAGCTATGTTAATAAATGAAAGAGAAACTGTGATGGAACAGCTTCGGTAAGGCCGGCTGTCTTTATCAGCGTTCCTAGAGCAGCAATTTTTAGATGGAGAGGTAATGAATGCGAGGGGGCGGCTAAGCCTTTGTTAATTGGCCGTGCGTACCCGGAACTTAAATGCGCCATAGAAGCCGACGTGCATCGATCCCTCCTTCATCGATGGCTACGTGCTTTAGCGCCACACCTGGAATCCCTTTATAACCGGCAATCCAATGCCTTCGCAACTTCTACGCGCCGTATATGTCTGCGCCTCACTCGCACAGTATAGCCCCACTAGTTAATGCTCTCCAACTCTCGGTGCCCTTAAAAATCCGACCCTAACCGTAGTACCTCTGGGGCCCCACAGAAAATGTGATTTGCTAAAACAGACTGTCATAATAGGATTCTAGCTTTGCGGTAACTAGTTCTAGCTTCGCCCCTAAGATATAGACACTATGTTTAAGACGTCCCCTAAAGGATTTAGCATCCATTATACGCTGCATCGCTAGGGTATATCTACGTGACTAGGGTCTCCAAAGAGATGGTAAAGCTCTCCATAATTACCGAGTCTTCGATTCTACTTCCTTATAAACAAAGCCCCATCATCACAGACATGGCATCGCAACGCCAAGAAGTGAACCCCGAACATTAGGCATTCCGGATCGTAAATTATTCCTACTCCCCTTAGAGGTCCTGAAGCTAATAGTAGTAGTAGATGGATCCGTCTATCTACACAGCGTGTAGGATTAAATAGTTTTTAAACCAGAATCTTCATCGGAAAATCAACATCCTTTAGAACCAACATAGTATCCTTAATGATTAGTTGTTCCGAGCCGGTCACGTCAACCAGCTCAACGAGCTCCGCATCAGAACCCTTAACCACGAACGGGAAGGACATGCCGCACTCGTAGAGTCGTCGAGATAAGCCGCAGTCGGTCTTTAGAGCCACCTTAATAATTAATAGGCGACTTTCGAATTAGAAAGGAGGGAGCGCGCTCTCGCCATTTAGTCGCTCGAATGCGAGTCGGCTCGCCGTGAAGCGACAGAGAGATCCCTTAAGTATAAACGCACTGTCGTTCAGAAGATGACCGGTATTCTCGATAAGTTTAAGCTTCCTAACGGCGATGGTTTAGCTATTGATCTTCCGGACAACATAGGTCTTAGTACCCTTTTCCACGAATGGGAAAGTACGAAATCGGAAGTAAAAAAACTGCGGAACGAGCTACAGCGCACGGCCGCCGAGCTGCAGCATAAGCAACTCGTCCTCGAAAACCTAGCGGGAAATTTTAAGATCCAGTCACAGAGTATATCCGAAACGTCATTCTCCGACAGCGATAAGGAAACCAGCCCCGAGGTAGCCGAACTACAGGCAATATCGACGCTATAAGGAATGGGGAGACGTGTTTAATTAAGAGAAAGGGCTAATATCGTTTATAGAATCGCTGTTATGCTCTTAGGAAAGCTTTATTTAATTTAGATTTTGCTACGGAAAATGATTTTAGTTCTTTTGCTTATTTAATAGACGTATTACTCGCCGAATGCAATGCTACCCCCCGTAGCCTTCAGGTACTTAGTCTAAGTCTTATAGGTAAACGAAATAGAGGCTATCGACACTATTTCGTCCTCGACCACCTAAGGTGAGTATAATCGGGTCGAAGGCAGCGAGTCGGTTATTTCCTACTAGTAGCATCTAGCATTTAGATGGAGTGCCCGTACGATTAAGGGGTTATCCTTCAGACTGCCAGAAACGGATACCTATAAGGGCTTAAGTTTTGGATCACCATAAGCGCCTACAAAAAAGATGCCGTAAGCTTTCTTTCTCTTTTCTAAGTTATGTAACTTTTTCTTTATATACGTAAACAAATATGACTATCTATAAGCACGTTAAATGGCTATAAGTAGCGGGTGGGAGAGAGATCGCATTAATCAACTTAGGCCGCTTAGCAAGAATCGTAGGGGAGCTAACTAATCCGGCAACCCAGCAACCCTCTATCCTCTTATTCATCGGTCGAAAAGCTAAACATTAAGCTCTCCGAGAGCTCTTTCCAAATCACATTAAGAAAGGGCGTAACGACGGTATCGCTACTCTGCGAGTCGATAACATAAGCCTCTATTCCGACCATCTAGTGCTCTTTGCCGAAAGCGATCCGTCTGTGACGGTCACGTTAACCTCGAACTCATCTTGCTATAAACCCGAATCGTTCCCCATTAGGTGGGCGAACGCCATAACCGTGCACGATACTTATAACATTCTGCACGCGCGAATACTCTGTCCCGTCAGCGACGTACTATGTATTTTTGCGGATAACTTCCCCAGCTTTAACGCTGTCGTAGATCGCCTGAAAATTTGGGCCGTTACCGGAGGAGGATCGAGTCCCCTCGAGCAAGCTAGACCGAGTGTCGTAATCGTTAAACGCGGTGACGAGGCGAGCGCCAGTCCTACACATGATCTACTCGATATATAAGATGTCTAATTCAGCCTAGATTAGAAGGTCCTAAAAGATTTCTACTCCTCTATTAAGGTCCTACATCTAGCGGACGAGCAAATATCCCCGTTAGCACGATTTCGACGGTTGAAGGAGCTACTATAGAGGCAGATAGATAAGATGCGAAACCTGCGATTGCGTTATCGATACCTCTACTCGGCCGTGCACTTAAACAAGTTCTTTCACATGGCCGTATCGCAGACAGCAGCCTCTATTCTTCGACCATTTAATTTCGTTACGGCAAGCCGACTAGGTAACGAAGTTAGTCTAGACCACGCCGATCATCTTCTCTCATTCTACCGGCTTAGGATGGACCACGGTCTATCGTACGACACTATAGGACGTTTCGTTGCTTCTACTATTCTACTAGACGCGTACCCCCCTAAGATACATCGTGAGTACCCACGCTGGGAATAAGGAAATAACGAGCTAATTCAGTACTTAGACTTTAACCCGAATACGGTCTACGATGCCATCTACCACCCCTCGTGCCTTAGGTCGCTCGTTAGCTTGTTTAAAGCTCGATTATATTCGGAAATAGAGGTCGCGAAGTAGGCCGAGGATTAAGAGCAATATATTAAAAAGTACTTAGCTATATACTTTGCAGATATGGTCTCGGTCGGTAAGACCGCGGCGCAAGTGCATTAGGGGAATGGAGGCGGCCTCGGCATTCCGTGGCCGCAGCTTTAAAGCAATAGCACCTGCCTCTAGTATGTTCGCCGGAAGCCAGAAAACCCACTCTCGTGCGGACATGCCATTTATAATGCCTGTGTACGGATCTACGGGGATGAGATGCCCATTGTGGATTGTTAATATCATATCGGGGCTTATATCTTATGCCGTTCCGGGGATAGTACCGTTAGACTCAAGCCCTTCTCCGCGGGCGAACGGCTTTTGGCTATTAATGGGGGAGGAACGTATAGCGTTATTCCCCTAGACATCCTAGCGATCATTTAGGGTATAATGGGGAGTGAACTTCAGATTTAAGACTTATTTAATATAGCGTTCGGCACCAGTGTCGGTAAGCTTCACGTTCCGATCTCACGGGATGTTAAGCTAACTAATAAGATAGGCGGTCTCATTATCTATATCTTATTCCTACGTGGCATGACAGCTTCTTAATGTGTTCGTATTTTCGATACGCTAGCTCGAAAACTCTTTAAACGCCCTTAAGGGCGGACGAACTTCATTACACGCCTTCGCCTCTCCTTAAAGGGTTGGTATAGGGATGGCTATTACGATGCAAACGCCCTCGAAGACTGTTTAAAGCATAATTTAGGAGCCGACGATCGCATGTTTAGCTATTAACCCGGGGTCGTTGCTACTAAAGTTGGCGTCATCGCCGCTACGATCGGTAATGCCTCTCCGGTCATTTTCACTAACTATAACGGACCTGGCGTAAGGAAAGAAGAATGCGGTAAGGGCGTATATTACACTTAGGGGTAAAGGACTGAATAATATTTAGGGTACACGCATGTTCGCCCGGATAAAGTTGAGGATAAGCCCTACATCTAGGAAGCGTAAGTGTCTCGTCGTTGCAGGAGACTAGAAACTAACTTCGTAGTGGTCGAGCAACTTCGGCTACACCTATGTGAGTGTAACGGCGGAGTCGTTAGGCGAAGCACGGCTGACGTGTAATAGTCTATATAGATCAGCATAAATTAAGGCATCCGGACCGGTTCAGGATAGTAGAATAAGCGGATATAATAACCCTATCAGAATTGCGTTATCGGAGCGCCTACGCAATGATCCCTCTCTTTAGGCTCCCGACGTTATGGTATCCCTCGGCACAGGCGCACCGAAGACCTCGGCATCTCCCCGGACTACGGATTTTCGCTATGTAATTCTAGACGGCTATATACCTCGACTTTGGCGATCTTATATATCGTCTTTTAATAGGTAAAAGATTTAGGATAAGCTTATAAGCTCTGTGGACGAGAGAAAGCGAGAGGATTATATTCGGTTAAATTCTCTCTTACCTAACGATGAGCCGGCGATTAATAACACTAATCGTATAGAGGAGCTGCGAGAAAGCGTCCACGTACTACGAATATATCGAGATTGTGAGAAGACACTCTATACACTGCTCACCGCCGTATTCTATTTCGAGCTAGCGAGCGCCGAACGCGTTCGAGAAGGCTAATATCGTTATTATAGTACGATACGGTGTCGTCTTACGGGGATGTCGATCGTGAAGTTATTGGTAAGACTTAGTATATCCAATCTGGCTTTTGCCACTAACGTCGAGACTTTAGGTTATTATAGAGGTCGTATAGATTTATGTGCATTGTGCCATCGATATTAGAAGAAGGTTGACTTTTTGGTTCGCCATCCAACGCAGCTGGTGACCATTTACAGCGAGAGCGTTACATAAGGGCGACGAAAGATTAGTGCTTTCCTATAGATAGTACGGTGGTTTGAAAATCATTAAAGGCTCGATACCCCTTTTGGAACGGCTTTTTATAGGGACTTGCAGGACCGATCCTATAAGGGTTATGTCCCGAATGTTAGTCTAAAGAGGCTAACCTCTAATAGTTAGCAAAGATCATAAAAGTGTAAGAAGCCTCGACTTAAGCCGCGTTCTACAGGGTCTCTATTAGAGATTCCAGAAGAACCTATTTAGCAGGTATATAGTTACCGTTCCACGATGTCATTTCCCTATATATTTATTCGAAATAGATGGCAACGTAGAAATAATAGACTTAATGTATAATAATTCTCTAATTGTAAGTAAGCACGTCCTTTACAAATTTATGCGTTATATCACCTAGCGAAATACTTAAATGTAGTGTTTATGTTGGATGCTGCCGGTGTATATAGACTACGACTAGCTCCCCGCGGGATAACGGCTTTGGCTTAACATCGTGCTGTCAAAAGAAAGCTTTACTCCTAGTCGTTAGTCCTGACTTTTCTCTTCTCGCCCGTGATGTTAGAGAGACTCGACGCTTAAGTTATCGTCGAGGTATCAATGTGCGCTAATTCAACGGATTTATATACGGAGTCATTATTAGTTTCGAGAACCTTTTAAGAGCTAAAAGCACGATTGGGCTGTGTCCTAAAGCCAATAGATTGCGTCTCATTAATAAAGGAGTAGTCGGAAGCTAGAGGTATGCTAGTATCTTCTGTTTTAGGCCGCGTGTTGAAAGTGTCGTAGGTGTCCACTATAGCGGATAAGTCTTTAAATAATACATCCCGCATCTAATCCACAATATTCCTCATCGAAGCTCTTACTTCCGAGATTACGGAATCTCTCGGGTCTTTAACTGCCTAACATCTTAGAACCTTAGAGTAGTAGGTATCGCGATCATGTCCACCTTTAGAAACCCAGTGACACCGAAGTCGCTACATCTCCCCGTTGGTATCCAGCGCTAGCACCTACGCCTTGTTATAGAAATCGTCCTCCAAACTAAGTACCTGATATAGTCTGAGAAGATTATAGACCGCACTCGCTCCGTTATATAGATTTTATAACTTTGCAACGTTTATCGCTCCCGACGACCCTTTCAGCTCGGTAAAGAATATAGGGAACGAGAGCTTATTCTTACTAGGGCTTGCGAGTCCTTACAGCCTCCGAATGGCTCCGCATGGGAAGAGTTTTATATAATATCCAATGGCATAGTCCGGCTGCGGAGGTGCAAGTTTAGGATCATGGTTCTGGTAAGGGGGGATCCAATGTGCCTATTGCCGGTTCTATTATTCCTTTAACGTCTAACAGGTGTCTACTCTAGTTACGGGGGAAATCCTTGGGAACACACTAGACGAAACGCTATTCTCGTTAGAGCTGCGTCGGATAGTCCTCTTAATTTCATGTTCCTCAGGCGGTGCCGATACGCGGTCCCTTCCTACTAATGATTAAAGTTCCCGCCAATTATTAGGCTCTTCGTCACCTGCCTCCACGACGCGACGTGCTTCTAATATATCGTCGAAATCAACATCGTAAGCCGTGATAGACTTGGATTTCGAGGAGAGAAGGCTAGCGCTCCCTTTTCGTCTACTATCGGAATAGTCCGACACCGACCGTGCTCCGTTTTTACAGCTCATGATATGGGACTACTAATCGTAGTCAGTATTGCACCTAGAGAGAACTTACCCCCGGCTTACCTAAGAGTCTTTACTATAAACGAAGTTTTCTAGTTCGTCTTAAACACTCTTAAGCGCTGACACGGTTAAGGGCGTAGGTTGCGTAACGGGACGATGAGCTCGCTTTACACAGCGTTGCTACTCGCTATAAGAGTGCTTCCTCTTCTTTTTTCTCTCTTGCCCCTATAGCTTACACTCCTATCTAGTCGTGTGCGATCTAGGTGCGAGATCTCCCGACTTAGTTCTAGCTTCGCTATATAAAGAAATCCCCGCTCGTCGACCGACACTACCCCCTCTAGACTCCATCAGAGCGACGTTTTAAGACTAGCGTTTAAGGATTCATTAGTAAGGATCTCGATCGGGATGAACGGTTATAGAGAGAATATTCTCGATATAATTTTATTAAGTCGGCGCCAAGTTATATGCCAAGGCTTAATAGGCTCTAATCATTTTCCAGCTGAAACCGATGGCTAAAATAGTCATATATTATATAAGCTTTTACTACACAATAAAACGACGTATAGTCACTAAAGATATATAAACTTTCCACCTTAATGATCTACTGCAATTGCTCTAATTCTGATTCTAGTGTGTTCGGTAAAGACTGACTAATGGAAATATAAATTCTATAGAACCTCATGTCTTCTGCCGTCCGCCCGATATTTCTTATAAATAGAGTTAAAGCTCGGACTTAACGGAATCTCTAGAAGTCCCAAAGGCCTCCGGGGTGCGTGAAGCGGCCTTTAGCTTTGCATTGCGCTTTAGGCCCGTCTTCCGAGGAACTATATTCTCTACATCTTCATCATCATCCTCCTCCTCACCGTTATCGTCCTCGGTCTTAATTATTACCTCCGGCGACAGCCACGGCATCTCCTCGATATCGGCTTTTATCAGTTACTCCCCGGTATCCGGATACTCATTTTTCTCCCGACACTAATTAAGTTCCGCGAGTAATTGCTCATTTTAAACATCTAATTGTGCATCGATGCGTTTAAGTTTGGCAGGACTGAGCCCCTTTATGCTAGATAGCGCAGTCCTAGTACTTATATACTCTTCGTCTAGGACTCTAATCAAGTAATATTAGATTTAGCTTTAGGGACGCGCCGTTTTAGTAGTTCGCTTCTAATTTATTCTTTTGACTTTAACTCGCCCATAAATTATCATCTCGGTGGCCGTTGTGCCCTTCGGCAGATCTTCGCATTCGTATATTCCATCCTTTTCCCACTCTTTAGCGACCCCTTTCCCAAAGTCTGCCCCGGGGTATATATCAAAAAACGGATTTTCTTCTATACCGCGATTCACGATAACGCGGCAACTATACCCAGCTTTCCTAACATATTAGACTCTTCCGAGCGACGTTCGGCCGTCCGACTCATCGGGAATGGGAACGCCGACTTTAGTCTTCACACCGCCTTTAGTGGAAGCCTGCCTAGCTTTATCGGCGTTTTAGGACGCTACGGCTCCGGAAGACTCTGCGGCTTTAGATAACTCCGCTCCGTTAGGGTCTAGAACTGCTATAACCTATATCTCGGGATAACCGTGCCGCTCATTCAATTAACGCAATATATTGTTAATGTTGGTTAGCTTCTCTCTCGCGACGCCGTTAGCCGGATCGATTTATAAAGCCTTATGGTAAGGTTACGCCAATTCGAAATTGGCGGCGAAGGTGGGAATCTAAATAATAAAGTTCTAGAGGTTCTTCTTTAGAAGTCTGTCCTTAAGATTCTGCTCTTTTATCTGCTTATTTAATTTCTCTAAACCTAACTTCGCTCCAGCGTCCTTAGGATTTTCCATAAGCTTTACCAAATACGTTATAGCTTCTTCATAGATCTTCTTGCGGAAATCATTAGGCTTTAGGACCTTGCTTTGCACAATCTCCATTGTATTAGTGCCGTTATCCGCACCATCTTCCTCCTTATAAGCGTTCTCGGCAAAGTCCTTAGATTCGACGCCTAGGGCTTTAGCTGCTACGGCGACAACTATAGTATAAAGTTAGAAGTGCGTCGAACGAAGATAAAAGCGAGGGGTCTAGGATGGCTTTAAATAGTACTACCGATTTTTGCCTACGTTTAAAAGCCTCTTCAGCACCTTCGTACTTATTCTTATCAGGATATAAGAGCAGCGCGAGCTTCTTATATGCTTTCTTGCTTTCCTCTTTTAGGCTTAGGTCCTTCACTCTAAGGATTTAATAGTACTTATTCGATCCACACTTTATCACCCGGTTAACTATATTCTTCTGCTTATCGGTATATTCTCTCTAATCGTTATCTAATGCGCCGTCTAGGGACGCGCCCGAGGGAGCCGCGGTTTAAGACGGTTTCACGGGATCTTTCCCTTCGTCCACCGCGACACCAGCAGTATCTACACCCGATGGGCTACCTTGGGCCGTAACATCGGGTGCCTTTACCGCTTCTGCCTCTCGACGTCCTTTATCAGCTGTAAGGCGGGCAGTGTCTAGACCCGGCGTACTCTCTAGTATCGGGAGACCTTAGGGTGTCTTTACTTACTCTACCGGCTTACGTGCTTCGTCTACCGCAATCTGCTTAATATCTAGGCTGAGCTTCTTCCCCTCTGCTTCTACTGCCGAAGACATTTTCGCTCCGAAACCGGCCATGGTTCCGCCGAGAGATTCTTTCTTACCTTTCGGTTTTTGAAAATTGACTCTTATATTTTTGGCTTTTATATAGTGATGATGCTTAGATATCTATTTAAGGACCGAATTAACCGGTCTTTGTCTTTTGGAAATGGCGCGTATATAAAGTTGTTTTTTTTCGACTTGCGAATGTGGCCTTTTTATAGATTACCGGTAAGCCAACTTCGGCTCCTATGGCCGTCATACTCACCCTTCTTTTGGCTGCGGATAAGAACGTCTAAAATTGTCCACCTAGACATCCGAATCCCTCCGAGAGCCGATTTTAGAGGGTTTGTATTCTTCCTTAAGTCCCCTTCTCGATATTGCCAACTTTGATATCCATCAATATCTTAACTTGCAAAAGACATGAACGGGCTTAAACTACTAGCGTTGATGACCGCGTTAATGGCCGAAGCGTACGTGGATACCATGCAGGTCGAGCTAGCTAACGTTATTTCAGCAGCCACGCGGATAGTGCCCCCGACGTGATATCCTTCGAGTTAGATATGAGCTAGAACTCAACAACTCTCAACGCCAGCATATAAACGATGATGCCGGAACCACGTCTAGAAGCTATCTCTTAGAATTCATCGATCCATCACATTATCGTCGACGCCGACGAGAAGACTGTGTTTTCTCCGAATTAACTAAACGCATCTATCGGCGATACTATCTTGTTTACCCCGGTGAAACTTAGGGACGGTATATCTCAGATCTCTTTAGACTAACCTTATTAAGCAGAGGGCTCTTTAAGCCCCCTTAATTTCTCTAGGTTAATATTCCCTTACTTAGTGACAGCGGAGGATCCGGCATGGTTCTACCGCCTAGCACCACAGCAGGCCTGTGCGCCTCGTAGTAAAGAGACAGGGATCTTCAGCTTAAACCCTTCAAATCCTCACACGGTCAATAATGGCACCACAACGACCGTCTCGTAGACCGATTTTGCGAATTTTCCGCATATATCTAGCTTATTGCGGACTAGAGACGGTCCGGCCGCTTCAGTATTCACCGCGACTCCTTCTATAGGTATATGGCCAACTAATAACAGTACATCGGCCACAAACAGTAGTATCTGGGCATCCGGTGCCCCAAGTCCTAGGGCGCGACCGTTGGGGACTTCGTTCCTTAGGCGGGCCGCGGCGAAGGACATATCTCGGAGTATAGTCTCTTTACTTATTACCTACTACTATATCTTAGCAATTTCGTAAAATTAGATAGATCAAATTAGATCAAAATGACCTCGAATACTTTACGCGGCCACTATGTAGTAATTGCTATACCCTTATATACTCTTTTAACTATACCCTTCAACTGCCCGCTTACTATATTATAAAGTTTAGTTACTGCTGCCTTAAACCAGAACCCACGTTCCCATCGACACTCGCGAGCGTAAAGAACATCGGTCAATTTGGCAATAGTGGCCATTTGCTACTGATAGACTCCCATCTCTTATGCAATTCAAAGAAACGTACGGGAAGTTTTCATCGCGATCTAATCGATGCTATTACGCTAGATGGGTCGAGACTAGATAGGCCTTGCCCAGTCAGATAAAGCGAGTCAATGTTATAGTAGCCGCCAATCTAAAAGTAGAACGGTGTGTTTCAGGTAGCAGGGGATGTTGCTGACGCCGCCAAGGCTTCATTGCCTGCCAACTACCACACCTTCTATCGGCGTGTTCGTAACACCATCCTATAGTACACCATCGGCAATAAAGACGTTTGCCTCCCGTTCCCTCATTCCTAATCATCATGTCCCCACCACGAGCGAAGTCAGATGTTAAGAGATATGGGCGGCAACCTTTACTAGACCCATTAAACAGCCAAGGTAAAACAGCCATAAGACATTCTAAACCGTTCTTCAGCTGACAACCTATAGCAGCATAACCACGCGGTATCAAACCAAAAAGGTCGGTTACGCTTATTCGTAAGAGCGCACGTCTACAAGAGAAAAAGCACCTTTATCAGCAGCCGGAGATTTAAGAGCAACTATTTCAACTTCCTTCTCCAACCAGTATCACGCCTGACAAAGAGGTACGTTCTATAATCCCTCGGCGTATAACTGCGACCACTGACTTAGGCCAAAGCGCCCACAGGAATCAGTCAACCCTTCCAATCTAGATCGAAAGCGGAAACGGAGTGAAGAGGTTAGACAGAATTACAGACCTAAACCCAAAGGAGCTACCTGTACACCTTCCCAATCCCGAGAAAACCCTACCAGAAAACGTCAACGAACCTCACCCGCAAATGGTACTGTTGAAGGCGCAACACGTACAGACCTTCGTAGTGACACTAAGAATAACGACGTCAACCCTATCCAGCATTAGATCGAAGAAGGAAGCTAGTCTAGAGGAAATTTTAAGTAAGACAGCAGCATAACTTATTCACTTACCCGGAAGAGGTCGACTCCGTCTCTTAGTAAATATAAATCGGATATAAGTAGCGTTTCTTTAAGAGAGGGAAAAAATCCTCTCGTTAAGAGTCGACGCTATAAGATAATCCTTACGTCTGCTCGCATCTATATAGGCAAGCCTAAGATGCCTCCTACGAATGAATATAAGAGCCTCTGCAAAAATATGCTTCACGCTAAGCAACCAACTCCTTAGGACACAATCTTTCGAGATGACCTATTTAAAACGGCCTGCGAGAATATAAGGAACAAAAATGAGGCCAGAGTTATTCAGGACATCGCCAGATTAATTATTCCCTCTCTAGAGACATTGACTATGTTTGGTGCTATAAACCTAAAGTATCTAATCGAAACTGTCGATAAAAGCTAGATCAAATCCATCCCTCTCATCAAAGGTCCTCGCCCGCAGCCCGACTTCGCCGTAGGGCTTAAATCGTCTGTATTCACCTCTAAGCAGCTAAAGAAATTATACCCCTCTATTAGTAATTAGCAGACTACGTCTCGTCTAGTTGCCACAGATGAGGTGTATTTCCCATTCCTAACATCGGAAGTTAAGTGCGGCAACGAAGCACTTAACATCGCGGATCGGCAAAACGCTCATAGCGCTGCCGTTACAGCAAACGCCGTCGTCGAGCTATATAGATTAGTGTCCCGTCAAGATAAGCTTCACTAGAAGATCCTTACCTTCTCAGTCTCGCATAATTATCGGGCTGTAAGGATCTATGGCCATTACGTTCTAATCAATGGGAAGGATACTTCCTTTTACCCCTATCTACTTCGAGACTTCAGCATCACGGACTAAGATAGCAAAGATAAGTAGACTACCTATAAGTTCACCCTAAGCGTTTACAACGACTTTCGTCGAATCCACTACGAAAGAATTACTTCCGCAGCTGATTAGCTACCCGACCCGGAAGTCTTTATTATATAGCCCCTCTCCCAGTAATTAAATTTTGAGTCCTCCGAACAAGACGACAGCCAATTGACCGCTTCTTTCTTATAGGAGACAGAGCCGGAACTTCCGTCATCTCAGACCTCTGAGCCTGTATTTAAGAAACTAAAGGGGAAAGGTAAGAAGTAATTGCGTTATTGGGAAAATGAGGGAGTATATCTTCACTAGTCTTCAATCTTGCTCTTGTGGCGGTCTTAACCATAAAGTTAGAGAGATTAAGGGTTTTACAATCGACGTTATTAAGGCAATTATAGCACATTTCCTAGATATATACCATCCACGCCTAGACTTCTTTCAACCCGCCCGTTGCGAGCCTATCATATAGCCTAGCTACATCATCATTAGAAATTTCATACCCTCTAATCCTCCTCGTAGTACTGACTTGTTCTGGGCTACAGTTAAGGTGCGTCTACTAGCAAGGGCGTGATCTCTATTGTGTCCAGCTAATTAGCTTTTCGCATCCTCTAAGTTTTAGACCGTGCAAATTTGTGGTCGTATATAGTAATGCGGTTATGAAAAGAGGATGTTACGCTCTAACTCACGGAGGCCAGAAACGGAAGTAAGCATCTAAAATATACATCCCCTTTAACGTTGTGACCGAGTAGAGCTTCCTTCCCTTTATAAAATCTAGGTAAGCCCCCGTCAATTCGGTATCTTACTACTATTTAGGTCCTACATCCTAGAAGCCTACGGCGATGATCCCTCTATCCGACTCCGGCGTTACCGCACACCTTAACACGTCTCCTTAAGCGGCTTAACGTAGCTAAGGAACGTCACTACATTCGTTTCTAGCGTCGCTTATAGTGTTAGCCTCCGCTCTTGGCGCTGAGGTTATGCTGTTCATCCTACTTAAAGACAGATTGACGCAAATATAGTGAGCCTCCTCCTCCGGTGAAGTTCGGGATTAATGACTAACGAATCCTAGTCAGCCTCGAACGTATCTTATACCTGAAAAACAGCGCGCTGAACCATCTCCTCTAGGGCCGGTCTCCTGGATTCCCGCTATATTCTAAATATTAGATCGAGTTATCCTTTAGAAGTCCGGCCTTGATGCTTTCTTTTTCCTACGTTACCTTCGCACAATTTTAAAAATATTTATTCCTCTAAGCGTAATCGTAATTCCGGTCTTGGTCCCTTTAAACCTAGTTTATGGAAAGAACGCACTAGGTGGAGTCTACGGTCTAGATAGACTCAGTTAGGCTAACGTGGGGCTAGCACATACCAGCTTCTACTGGGCTCATCTATTAATGGCCTTAACCGTTATTATCTTCGTATGCTATATAATATATGCGGAATTAATCGAATACGTGAGCATTCGATAAGGGTACCTCGAATTACCTTAACATCGTCTCTAAGCCTTCGTAAACGCTATCCTTGTGACGGATATCCCTAAGAGATTCCTAAGCATTCCCATTCTAACACGTCTTTACGGCGTATTTCCTGGCGGCGTACGCACGATCTAGATTAATCGAGACTTATCCGAGCTGTCGGAGAAGGTTCTAGAGCGGAGGAGGATAGTCCGCATATTAGAGGCCGCGGAGACTAAGCTGATAAGGTTGGCGATGAAATCCTCCGGTGGTCGAATGGGCTATAATCTTACGAAGACGGATAGAGGCGGTTCATACTACGCCTATGTTCGGAGTGAAGAACCTCTTTAGAAACGATACCTAGGGGAAAAGGACCGCGATTATATGCGCCTTCTAATCTTTAACCTCACCTAGATGCCATTAGTACCTTTCGTGGGAAAAAAGGTTGACACTATCTATCACTATTTACGGCAAATGGCTCGTTTAAATAACGAGATCGATCAGGACTAATAAGAGCCTGAGAGATACCCGCTAATGACCTCAGCGTTTATCCAATTCAACACCTAAGAGGCCACGTATATGGCTTGCTAGTCTCTCGTTCGGTGTGCGCCTCTATGTTTTAAGTCTCAATATCTGGAAGCTTCGCCGGTGGATGTTATATGGGAAAACTTGTCTAAGAAATAGTGGGCCCGGTACGCACGGACTATTTTTATCGTTATCTCCGCCGCCGCACTTATTCTAGTATGGTCTATTCCCGTCGCCCTTACCGGCGTCATATCCCAGATTGCTTACCTGACGGCCTTACTGCCCTAGCTGCGTTGGATCGACGCGCTCCCAGCGTGGCTGCTTAGCACCCTCTAAGGAATTTTACCGTAGGTGATGCTAACCGCATTTACCATATTACTACTATACGTGCTACGTATAATCACGGAACGTTAAGGTCTACTTACGTAAGTGGCCGTCGAGCTCTCTCTACAGAAGTCTTATTTCACCTTTTTATTTATATAAGTTTTCCTAACGGTCTCCCTGTCTTCGAGCATCACCGCTGTCATTTAATAATTACTTCACGGTCTCGATTCGGTACCGGCGGTGCTAGCCACCAGTCTTCTAAGGGCGAGCAATTACTTCTTCTCTTATCTACTTCTACGATGCTTCTCAGTGAGTGCAAGCTCGCTTCTTTAAATCGGACGACTAATCGATTAGTTTACTCTCGCGCGAATTAGGAACGTCACGCCGAGATAGAAATTAGAGGAGTAGACGAATTTACCTCAGATGTAGTGGGGCACCCTTTTCCTAATCTATACTAATCTCGCTTATATCGGTAAGTTACCCTTATAGCACATAAGGAAACTTTAACGCTATAATAGGGCTTATCTACTCGGTTATCGCTCCGTTAATTCTCTTCTTTAGCTCCATCACCTTTAGTGTTCTTTGGGTGGTGTTTCGCTATAACCTACTCTATGTCACGGTTTCCCGACTAAATATAAGAGGATTACTATATCTAACGGCCCTGAATTAGCTTTTTACTAGTGTTTACGTGATGGAGCTCTGCGTGATAGGTCTCTTCTTCTTAGTTCGTGACGAATATAATAGAGCGACCTGCATTAGCTAAGCGGTGATTATGACTATTGCTACGGCGATGATAATTGCCTTTTAATTTCTCTTAAATGACGCAGTTACTCCACTTCTTCGATTTATGCCCCAGATCGAAATGAGAGAAGAGGAGAAAGAAGAGAAGTATCACGGAACCGGAGGAACTATTCGTCTCCGAATTCTGGCACGGTAGTGTTTTAGGCGTCTTACTCCGACTATAAACCCAATTTCCGTGGACGGGATCTTCTCTAATATACACTACGATACGAAGGACTCCATAGTAAACGAACGCGTTTCGCTAGCGTTCTAACATAAATCTCTTTGTATCCAAAAGCCTGCGCTATGGATTCTAGAGGATTAACTGGGAATTAGTAACGATGAGATATCGCGCATTAAACAGCAGTATAGCAATGTAAGTATTAGCAATGAGCATATAGGTTTAGACGGAAAGGGAAGGGTAACGATTACGCAAGGTGACCTTTTAGGACTAGAATCGATAAAGGCTTGAATTTCTCTCGTTATAGTCTAGCAGATAATTCTTTAGTTTAGACTAGGTCGCAAATAAAAATTACATCTTTTAGCATTTAAATCAATTTTATACTGCAGCCTAGGGGACGTCGGCTAAACCTTTCTTAAAATGCTAGATCACGTGACAGTAGTTTTTTGAGTGCGCACGTAAAATACTACTGTTACGTGAAGGAAGGGGCTCCTTTATACGCCAATAGGAGTGGTGTAGTTCTGCTTAGTAATAAAGCCGCCAATTCGCGCGCTACCTATAACATTCATCCAAAATTTGTCAAGGAAAACATAGGCTTACCGCTAGGTGTCCTCCCCGATGCTCCTCGTCAAGAACATACGGCACAGGGCATCCCTTACGGCTTAGAGTAAGACCATAAACATTCAGCACCAGCTACAATTTCGATGCTTCCTCCCCGTTTCCTAATATACTATTATGTCTAAGCATTCTAAGCTTAGGTGCGCTGTCTTACTAATATATATACGCCGTCTATAAGCTGTCCTACGTATTTGAAAAGAGTCTCTAAGGTTTCACTAAGGTAAATCTGGGATCCCGATAAATATTAGCCCGATAAACATTAGCCACGTTTAGCGTAATGCCTAACTCGAACTCCACCTCTAAAGTATCTTTACGAAATTTGTGCGGTCTTAAAGATTCGAAGAATAGCTCTTTCTCAAGCGAAGTTTCGTCGACTAGATCTCTAGCCATGAGTACTAGATATAGTGCTCGAGCTTTTAAGGTTTCAATGGAATGGTAGTTGTGCAGGTCACGGCCAATAAGAACGGGGTTCAGCCCGAATTTAATAGTAGCTTCGGTGATCTATGTGCTATGTCGAAAAATCGCGTTCCACAATCGGCTTTACTTCTCTTGTCGTGGTTAAAGCTTAAACCCCAGGGCTTAAGCCGCATTCCTTACGTCGAACGCTAGTAGATTACATGCGATTGTATCCCAAAGCTCCTGTGGTATCCTAGTGATACATTTTGGTTCCTGATATCGGGTGGAAGACATCGTGCCACTGGTAGCTTTAGAAGCTGGTGTTGCTAAGGAACGGGAGAATTACGATAAGAGCGGTTTTGAGATTAACGACCGCCTGTTTTAGCTGGCAGTGGCAATTATGGCGTAGTTCGGTGGTAAGTGAATATAAGTCTTTTGCTGCTACGGCTAACTAATGACGGAGGACATAAAACACTTATATACACCTCGATCGCATTTTACCATCCGTCGTATTTATATCCCGAGGCATATTAAAGGTCCCGACCTAGACTAAGAAAGAATAATATTATAAAGCTCCGTATGTGGAAGCTCTTATAAGCATCTAAAAAGTAATATCCGCTATACACCATAAAAGAGAACGGGAGCCCAGATTTTTCTAGGACAAGTCACTTTCTAATAGACCGGTCAGAATAAAAACTTCCTATTAGATGATCGCGGTTTTAATGCTCGCGGCTCTAGTAGCTGTAACCCCATTCGACTGCCTACCGGCCCCTGCTGTAACTGTTACTCTTGGGAATACGCATTTAACCTCGAGTGCTTTAGAAGTTGGGAGTACTGCCGCTACTACAGTTACTATTAGCAACACGGTTTCTGTTCTAGCTCTAAGCACCGTTCGAATCACGAGCGCTCTAGAGGCTAGGAGGACTATAGCTACGGATGGTTCAGGCGATGACATAACGATCGCGATAACCAACACGTACGGCAAATGCTTATCCCTCTCCTTTACTTCGAATGCCGGTGGCCCGTCTCCGGTAGGTAATCCTTCCGCTACTACGCTCCCTGATAATGCCTTCACCTAGTATGCTTTCCTAACTAGATGGGTAGGAAGGATATATATGGGCTCGAATCTCAACCCCGACGGCAGTAAGATTAAAGGCAGCTATACCGGTCTACCTAACATTAATGTTAGCTATATAGACGGCTATTCGGTGCCTATAACGTGCTCCTCCGAGGGCACCGTAGTGTCCGGTTATAACATTAACCTATTTAAGCAACCCGGTATCCTATATAATAATTAAGTCGACGGTCCTGTCTACCTAAATTCCGCTTAGAATATTGCTAATGGCCCCGCTCCACCCTTTTTCGCAGCCTGTATAGGGGTAGCCTACACCTATCCGAATGACAACGACGCTAATATAAGTAACCTCAAAAGTAACCTAGTTACCTATTGCGTTGGCACGTCATGCAAAGCACCTTTACGGCAATCTAAACGAAGTAACTTACTACACCGTGGCCGTATGCGCATTAGAGATGTAAAACGACACCTCTTAGGAAGAAGCGCCTCCTCACCATTCCTGCTTCTATTAGCACCCAGACTTCGGCATCGTCATTACCTGCCACGATATCGTGTTCACGGTTAGGATTTTAGTAGTTTTCATGGCTTTAGCGACGAATGATATCAGTGTCGGGAAATAGCTAGTTCATTAATGACTAGTAGAAACATAAGGTCTGCTCTGGCTTAGATAGAACTTTGATTAAACATCTATAGGCACATATTCGCCCTCCGCCCTATAGGTGATTTCGTCGTATATAAGTATCAGGATGGCCTAATGCCCGACCTGTCCGCCATTAATAAAGCCTTCTTCCCTAAATTAGCCTTATACTTTGCTAGGAACAATTTGTCATCTCTTCTTAGACTTTAGGTCCGCCTCGAGGGCGTGCCTAAGAGAATGTTCGAACTTATTCTCGATTAAGGGACTATAATGCTGGATAAGACGGCTATCTATGGCTACTCTGCTTCTCGGCAAACTGGGTGGATGTTCGAGCTTAAGGGTGGGGAGCCGCGCGTATGTGCTGCTAACGAAGCGCACGCCAAGAAGACTTCGGGAAACCATTAAGTATTTAATACTGGTAAGGCTCAGCCGAAACTGGCTAGCGTCGCTGACCTTAAGGAGGCTCTTATAACAGCCGAGATCCTCTCTTAATAGGCAGTAGATTCCAAATGCTATAAGAAATCCCTAGAGAAGGCGTATCGTAGAAAGTGGTGGCTTAGGGGTAAATTGAAATTATCATAACTTTAAGGTAGTTAATTGTCTTTGATGATCCATTAAGAACGTAGTAATTATATGCACTTAAGAGCGTGATATATAATGTGATTACAATTACCATCGAGCGTGAGCTTTGCCAAAAGGGATTTTGATACTGACCCGTAAGGGAAAGGTTTCCGAGCCCTCGTAGGCTAATGTTGCCTACGGCAACGCGCGCGCTTCTCTCTCGTCGTACCCGTCTCTGCGCTGGTGCTACAGTCTACACATATTAATTCGTCAGTCATGACTGCTTATGTTGAGTACCTCCTTAAGGATAAAATCGCGAAATTCTTCGCGAAGATATATCACCCGCTCCGATTCAGGGAGATTGCAGCTACACCGTCTATAATGGAGCTCACTCCGAGTTCGTCGTCCCATTCCGCCTATAGTCGCTGTCATTAAGACTTAAGATAGCGGCCCTTACGAGAAAGATTTATAGTAATCTAGCTCCTACTATTATATATCATAGACAGCTTAGAGACATAAGCTAAGAGACAGCCTTAGTGTATTCTATAGATAGGATTCTAGGTATCAGCTATATTAAGTATCGCCTTGCGAATACCTATGCCGAAGATTCCAAGGAAAACTTTGCCTTGCGAGCGGGTCTTATAGTGGACCTTACGCGGTAAGTTATCCGCACCACTAAACGCCTAGAAGTTGCTAACAATGCTCTAGTAGGTTCTTTACCGTATTATAGAAGGCACCACAAAGCATTAATAGAAGTTCTATCGAGCAACTACGTCAAAAGTACATTAAAGGTCTCCAGCTTTTGCTCTACCACCTTCTATTAAGATTCCGTCCAATCATACAAAAATCCCTCGATTCCATGCCATCGATTTTCTCCCGTCTTCCATTCGTTCTATCGCACGCCGACTTTAGCTCCTGCAATATAATGGTCCATCCGGTCTCTAGCCGGCTAACCGGCGTTATCGACTAGGCTGAAGCAGCGATCTATCCCTTTGACCAAAACCTATATACACTATAAGATTTTTCGGGTACCCTAGATCGAAAAGTTGGCTAGAGGCAATACAAAGATCACGATACTCTACAGGAAAGGTTCTAGGAGACCTTTTAGAAGGAGGTGGGAGGCTTATCAGCAGAGGTGATAGAAGCCATCAGGTCAGCTAGGATTCTAGGTTGTCTCCTGACTCATAGATTCACCAGAACGCTGGTAAGTAAGCCATTTATTATTCCTACCCGAGAAGATGATGAGATTGGCCGGTATAACCTGCATTTTTTAGACGCTTACCTTGTGGATGTAAAGACGAGATTCGAAGATATGAATTGAGAGGAAAGTCATCTATATAAGAGGCGAAAAGCTCGAATACTATGGGAGTGATTACGATGCTTATAGGACGATTAATAGTTGAGTGAAATAGAATGGTTAATAGAGGCAAGAGCGAGGACTCGTACTAGCAGAAAAGAAACTTGGGGCTTTCTTATCACCTCAGATAGAATCAAGAATATGTGTTTCTCTTCTACGAATAACAAAAGTAGCTAACGGTCACCGACCCTATATATGCGGGCCTTCTTCGTTTGCCTCCCCGCTGCGCCTAGTATTTAGCCTCAAACTCTCGTAGCAGCTCCTATGCGTTTCCCAACTCGCATTCGCGCAGCCATATTCTCTTCCAGCACACCTAGTATTTATAGTCCCTTTCCCTTCGTCTCTTATCAACGATCCTTATAATAATGAGGGACCCATATAAAGCGGTAATCCTAGAACGCTCGGAGAGGTTAAAGGCCGGACGAAGCTTATAGATTAACGCTGTCTTTAGATATTAAGCATAGAAGCGAAGACTCTAAACTCAGGTCCAAATTATTAGCTCTTAAGACGTTCATTTAGCTACAACCTCTAGAATCTCCTTTATTTTTCTTAATTCGCAAGGAAAGACCGAAATATATTGATGATCGTATTCGATCCTTAGAGGACGAGAGTCAAGTATCGAAGGCTAAGACCTTGTTGAACGACATGTCCTATCTACCACACAGACTAAATCAGTACTGCGAGGGCGATGGGCAACATGAAATGTCTAAGAAATAAAGAATGTTGACGGCTATCTTCTATGCACACGATTAAGTAAGAACTGTCGTCTTCTCATAAAAGCCCAATGTGTTTTAAATGAAACGTGAGGCTTTGAATTTGGGGTCTTGGGAAGGCCGCGTCAAGCTCTTTAGAACGCCCCCTTCCTCCGAGTAGGACTCCACAGCGTCCACCAATCTATAATAGGACACCATATGGTGAGTGACACCATTTTTAATAATGCTTATTAATCTCTTATAAAGTCTATCTCTGCTAGAGCCTTAACGTTCGATACGAAATCCGTCTTTATCACCGAGATATTCCCAGTCTTTGCCATCATCCCAGTTTCCGGTGCCGGTAGCAGGGTCGGTATATACGAATGCATGTCCGCTGCGAACGAGATTTTACAGTTCATTTCCCCGAGGATATCGAGCTGCGTGTGGCAACTCTCCAGACAGGCAAGCTGCAAGGATTAGACGTGCGTCTTCTTCTATCGTAATAAGCCCGAGATAGGTAGGCCGAAGGATGCCACCGATAGACTTTATAGATAAAATCATGGCGGGCAGCTAAGGATGTTGGCATCAAGGGGTCGTAAAAGGCTAGTAATTGAAGAACTCTTCTAATAGAAGTCAGGATCTATAAAATTGTTAGGAAGATTAAATCGGTAGCAGAAGGGTGAGACGACCTATTTAAGTCCGATAGTTAAATTAATAGGATTCCTAAAGAGCAGAGGAGAGATCATGCTTTATATGCATGTCTAACGATGAAAGACTCAAAATGGGCTTTTAAGCCTATCCCTAGTCGTAATACCACTGCTGCATCACGCTACTAAGCACTAACGCCAAGTGGCCATGTAGCCTATGCTTGATAATCACCGCTATGTCGAAAATTTTGGGGCAGCTTGAAGGCGTCTTTAGGCAAGGAGCTTAGGCTTGCTTCGTGACCCGACTATTAATCGCAGATTACCCGCTAGGGGATCTAACCAGTAGATATATCATCTACTCCTCTCTTTCTTAAGTAATCTCTATTTGCTGTTGTAGACGGGCTACCCTATGGCCTCCACGAATAGCAGTGGTAGAGTCCCACGCACTAAGAACATTAAGCTCGGGGCGTGCAGATCGCTCTTTAAGTAAGGTTATCCCATTATATTGGTCTCTTAAGAAAGACTTCGCGTAAGGCGTTTACGATGGTTGCTAAAGGTTTCTAGTTACGTGCGATTCAAGCCCTAAATCGCGCTAAAAGCCCTCTTTACCCGCCATAGCTATTATGCGCCCCACTATGGCTAAGTCACGTGAGACTTACCCGCCTCGTTATTCGTACGTTATTAGACAGCGCCCTTGCTCTTGCGCTAAGGTCTATAACCCCTCCATACCCTAACCAGGGCCAATTTGAAGGTACCATCTGACCTAGATTTTCTGATGTTCAACAGCAAGTAACTTCTTAATGAATTCTTTCGATAGAATCTGATTGCTCACGAAGTTATTAATGAGAGTCAGCGTTACACCTTTATAGGCAAAAGTTTTAGGCCGTCTACTATAAGTATAGAACTATTCGCCCTGTTATATAACCCAATGTGTTGCACAGCCCTATGGAACTGGATAGCTAATTAGTCACATGCAGCGCAGCAAGCCACAAATTCCCTCAAAAAAGTCTATCACTTTAATTCGACCCCGCATCCGTTCTATTAACCGACCACGTCCTAACGGTATCCAAACTTATTATGTCCTCAGCCGCATTAGAACAAAGTCATTTCCAGCGAAGAGTACTCTCGGGCTCTAACATTAAGGACATTCTATCACGGCTTAGGAAATGGCTAGAGGGCGCAGTCTTCGAGGACGATAGAACCTTAGAGAAATGCGCAGATCCCGGACTCGATAAAGAATGCAAATTGCTCCTAATTAAATTAGGGGTCTACGAGAAGGTGGTGTGCGCCATACCGGAGACCTTACGTAAAACTAAACATCTTGTAGATTTAAGCTAAACAGCGTATTACGTATAATGTACTGCGCCTTCGAAAACTAAACACCGCGCAATTTCAAAACCCAACCCATTCGGCAGATTTGGTTCCTATAAGAGTTATTAAAGGAAAGCCTATAGTCTTAGGGCGGCCTCTAATACCCGGATGGATTACGCACATTACGGAAGACGTTACGGTTAGCTGGGCCCTGGAATTTCTCGTTATTATCTATTACTGAATTGCTATAGGAAGCGTCGGGAAATGAGCGCGGGGTTCGGGGTTAGGTCCTATTAGAGCAGATCTATATAGCGTCGCTTTAGTTAAACTATAGTTAATATTTAGTTAGGGACAAGGTCCGTTAAGACTGTTTGGTTCGGAAGATCCGTACGGTGTCACTTCCGCTAAGTTATAGTTAACGTTTGTTTAGGGACAAAGCTCATTAAGATTACTAAATTGCGAAGATCCGTAAGGTGTCACTTCGGTCAAATTGTAATTAATTCGTGGCTGCGAAAGAGGTTGGTACGTTGTTAAATCCAGGCCTAGTAGGGAAGATCCGTACGGTGTCACTTCCGCCAAGTTGTAGTTAACGTTTGTTTGGGGACAAAGCTCATTAAGATTACTGAATTGCGAAGATCCGTAAGGTGTCACTTCGGTCAAATTGTAATTGATTCGTGGCTGCGAAAGAGGTTAGTACGTTGTCAAATCCAGGCCTAGTAGGGAAGATCCGTACGGTGTCACTTCCGCTAAGTTATAGTTAACGTTTGTTTGGGGATAAAGCTCATTGAGATTACTAAATTGCGAAGATCCGTAAGGTGTTACTTCGGTTAAATTGTAATTAATTCGTGGCTGCGAAAGAGGTTGGTACGTTATTAAATCTAGGCCTAGTAGGGAAGATCTATACGGTGTTACTTCGGTTAAGTCATAATTAGTGTCTGGTTAGGGACGAGATTAATAAGATGTCAATGTGGTAAGGTCGTCTTGGGCTGCTGACGGGAGGAATAAAGGATGTCGAAAATCTGGCGTCTATTGCGGCTGGGCCGTAGGAAAGCCTGCAGATTCGTTTTAATTGCTTAGTGTCGTGTAGGAGCCAGAGCCGCTATGCTGAATATGCTGAAGATTCTCCCTCCCTATATATATCAGAAAAAGCTAAGTCAGACTTGTGATCACCTACCATTAATTTCGACGTTAGCAGCAGTTACTAGTAACCCCGAATTGTTGTCCTTCGACAATAGAGCTTCGGTCTATACCGGTTAGTCAACTATCGCCCATAGATAATTAAACAACTTATTAGCGATTTCGTTAACGCTTGTCTAGGTATGACAATCGCCCGGTATATCCCATATTTTTTGAGCTTCGTTGTAGATGCCTCTTTCTTTCAGAGACGCAACTATTTATATATATGTCTCACCTGTTATCGCAAGGGTCACTTCCCATCTAGAAAGCGGTTAGCCAAAGTGGAATCGATCGGTGGAAAGCACTTATATTGTAGTACCTATGTCACCTAGAAGTAAGGCCAAAGCACTAAGTCCTTCTAAGTTCCTTGCGAGCGTATTATACCGAGCTCCTGCTTTCGCCCAACTAGTTAATTTTCTTAGAATTAAATTATGGTTCTCCTTGACCAGTCTAGACTAGAATATCTTAAGGGCGATGTGATTAACCGCCTCACCGTGAAAACGATAACACACCTTCTTTTTGAGACGATGAATTACGACCAACAGGATTCGTCGTTAAATCCGATTTACCGTATCGATTTTGTCGAGGGCACTAAGCGAGTTATAAACCTAGGCGAGTGGATCTTCCTAAAGGTAAAACTGAAATTCTTTATAGCGTTGGAAAAATGTTAAAGGAGCAGCCTTCCACGACACCAGGTACTGTTTATCGTTGTCCGAAAGGGTGATTTTAGTAGCTAACTTCGATTTTAAGATAGCCTTATTCGTGCGAGTACGACGACCACTAACCTTAGTCTTTAAAGTGGAGGGAAGGCTTCTCTAAACGGCCGCGAGGCTTTTCACGAACTATGAATGTAAGAGGAGGTGTCTCAAAAAGAGGATACGCCTACCTTCTCGTCCCTAAAGAGAATATCGTCTACCTTAAATAGGTCCTCCCTTTTAGCCCTTAATCTCTCTGCCTTCAGACGAGCCTCACGAAGCCCGTCCTCCAATTCTCGACTAACAGTAGTACCCATAGGAAGCCGAAAATTACTTTTAAGAGCGACAGTTCAAGAAAACTAAATGGAAGTTAACCTAGAACCGAGATCATGGTTTGCGCTAGCACGTAATCTGCGATCGATAGTGTACATATACATCCCTAACTGAAGAAAGGGTACTAGTGGGATGGGGACAGTGTCCCGCTTAAACCCCGCTGTGACAGCCAATCGCCGAGTTGTACCGATGTAGATCTTTTCACATCAGACATGCTCTTTCCACTTCCCCGCCCGATCTTATCCATCTAGCGCACCATATCTTCCTACTTCATAATTAACGATTGCTTTATCGAAGCCGTAGTGGATGAGGATTATAAACCATAGAGGTCAGGGGTCTCGAGTCAGTACTGTGAAAAGGATCCACCAACGAGAAGATCAGCGTCGTTCCGTCTATAATCGTGTTTGCATTTGAATAATCTAGGCTTCCGAATAAGGAGAGAAGGAGAAACCGCTGCCATCATGATCACGCACAGTTCCTATATAGAATCCATGGATCTTGCAGCCTTATCTCGGAACATTTCCTCCGTTTGTTAGGTACCGCTCTGTCTCCTGCAATTTCACCTGCACGTTGACAACCACTGTTGTTCTTATCATGGAAACAGCCTCACCGACAGCTCAACTAATTGTTCTTTCTTATATTCTCTTCACTACTTTTGCGGTATTCCTTCCTACACTTTGGGCGTACTCCCGCTCACTTTTAATCTACTAGCTTAGCTCTTAAACATGCATCTTTGGGTTTAAATCCGTATTCGACCTCGTGCGGGTCCTTTTACTTACTCTAGATATCTTAGAGGTAATTCTACTATATAAGGGTAAGTTAACCCTTATTTAAGGTTCTCCGCAAGCAATATTAATTGGCTTAATAAATAGGAACACTAATTTGGCTAGTTCATAAAATCCTGTTTTACTGCTCCAATACGTGCGTAATATTAGTGGAGGTATATCTTCTCTTTAGATAAATATGTTAAACGAATGCTTATTGTTAAATGCAGGTCATCTATTTATGGCATATAATCGAGCGACGTCTTAGTCTTCCTTGGCGTTGCTTTAATATTACTGTCGCTATCGTTCTCTGCCTTAGGCAGTTCCTATCTTTATTAAAGTAAGTTCGGGCCACTGTTATACTCGTATATACTGATCTGTATTATAGATGGCGTATAGAAGCGATCTAATTCTAGACTACCTCCGTCGTAACCTCTCTACATTTTCTTACCTTTAGCTTGGCTTACTTTTGGGTCCTTTACACTCTTTAACACCCTCGAAAATGGGTATCTAGTGTTCTTGGATAGTTCGCCGGCTATTGTGTTGTCTTCCTTTGGTCATTAACGTCTATAGCGTTAGCGGGGGAGATAAGTTTAAATAAATATCTCCTCCTTTAGGTTAGTGAGAGTGGAACCAGTCTGCAGACCGTAATAATTCGGTATATAGATATCGTCATTATGCATTACTATATAGGTTGCAATACGCATTGATTGCGTCGTCGCTCTCGTGCGCAGAAATAGTGCTCGACGAATGCCGAATGGCGCCTTAGACGAGTCGGGGGTAACCGTTAGTTTAGTTACTAGCCGAAATCACGGTAGGTTATCTATATCCTACTCAACGGTTCCGTTGACTGAGAAAATAGGCCTAAGAGGTAATTTTGAGACTAAGGGTGTCCGTACGAGGACGAGGGTCTATAGTGATCCCGGTAAGTCTAGACCACGTTGATCATTTCCCATTAATCCGAAGTACGCATCGCAGGTTCCGTTCTAACCTTAGAGTTGCAGTTCCCCTTATACCTGAAAGGTTCTCTTATTCTAAACACCCTTAGGCACCTCCTTCCACCCCCTGTATTTCTCCACCGCAGGGCTGGCACCCGGAGATGACCGACTTCACCCTCGACTTAATTTCTAAAGGAGAAAAGGTCATATCGACACTTATACGATTAGAGAAAAAGTGGTCCTATATGGTGGGCTACATCGATCTCATTTGGTTGGAGCATGTCGCGCAAAGAATATCGGTACCCGCATTCACATAGACGGTGGGGAAAGAGGATAATATAGTAGTGCTAATGAAGATTAAGTATAAGTTAGAGAATAGAGAAGGGAATAGCGAAGGGTCGCGAGATGTCGACGAGATTAATTTAGAAATAAGCGATCTGGACTTAGATATAATACGTGAGACGTATAATAATTACAAATAATAAGAAGTGGAGAGAAAGAGAAGGTAACTTAAAGAAGGAATCATTAGTCGCGTGAAGGTGGATTAGTATTGCCGTTACAAAATTACGACGACATTCGCCGAAGGAAAGTGTACAGAGCAGTACTGCGAGCATAAGCGTTATCGCCATTGCTATAACCTCGATATAAGGGGGTAAAGAACAGGCGCCCGGGAATTAGGTTACTTTTAGGTGCCAATCAGGTCGCGCTCATTACTAAGCCAGTATCTCCTCACCTGCTTTTTTAGTCTATACGTGAAAGGTTATCGGTTAGGATCGCAATCAGACAATATAAGCCCTAAGCCAAAGAGCGCTTAAGAGCTTATAATAGACCTTAACCCACCTTTAGATGCGAAGACTCCACCGAGTATATCTAACGGCACTTCCGCCTTCGACGTAAAGGGATCCGGCCGCATCACGATTTATGATCGGCCTCTGGCAGCCGATCCGTTCTACAGTAGTATAGCCTAATGCTGCCTAGTAAGACGTCTAGGTTCTAACTAATACTAGCGTGATCATAGGGTATAAAAGGAGAATATGTCCCCTTTTCTTCCTTTTACTTTATTTCTCTTTCCCTCTACGATTAAGTCTACCCCCCTCTACACCGGACTCTGCTAGTTATGTAGCGAATCCTCGACTATATTAAAACGCAGGACTGCCAAGAATAAGCTAGTAAGCGAAAGACGAGCTCTCCTAGAGAAACCTTCTCGAGTTATAAAATCGAAGAAGTCTATTTGGCCTGCACCTTTAAAAATCTTCTAGAGGATTAAAATTAGGTAGCCGTTAAGCGGCGATGAAGTAAAGGCGGTTTCTGCCTTAAGATCACTTTTATAGAAGAAAAAGAGAGTCGTGGTTATTAGCGGCGCTGGGATTTCCGTGAATGCAGGTAGTAAGTCTCTCTGTTAGTGCTTTAGCCCCCCCGCGAGTCTAATAACGGTCTTAAAGTTCCTGATTTTTAAAGTATACGAAAGTCGGCGCGAACTTCTTTTAATATATCTATTTATAACTCGCCGATCGACACTGATCGCTTTCATGCGATGATCCGCGATATGTCGAGGCTTTCTATCCTGGCGAAGCCCACCTCTTTTTATCATTTCTTAGACGGACTCGCCCGTAACGGTTATCTCCTTCGACATTACACGCAGAATATTGACTGCATCGAGCATCGTCTTCCTAATCTCTAGGAAAAGACGGTGTAGCTCTATGGCCGAATCGATGAGGCGATGTGTTAGTATTGCGGCTAGAATGGACCGCTCGTGTCTAATAGGTTCTATGGGTTAGATCTCCCGGACTATAGTCGATGCCAAGAGTTTACGCTGGAGCGAGAAAGGATGGGGAAACGACGACGTGGCATAGGCGGACTCCGTCCGAACGTCGTTCTTTACGGAGAAGAAAACCCTAACGGTGACATGATTAGGGAACTGACGGAGCAAGATCTAGAGACGGGTCTAGAAGTGGTTTTTATAGTGGGAATAACTCTGAAAGTGCCTAGAGCGAGAAGACTGGTAACAGAGCTATGTCGCGCCGCGAAGGCTTAGGGCGGATCCACCGTCTGGATTAGCAGGGATGCACTACCATCTGCATTAAAACTTCCTTTGGACCTTGCGTTTCACGGGGATTATAATAAAGTCGCGTCTTTACTTTCGTGTTGTATCAATTAAAAACCAATCACGTTTAGAGTCGGACAAGCTGGAATAAGATAATCTATCTAACGAATAGTGCTATTTTTCTCTTTACTAAAAAGAAGAAGTATCGAGGTACGCAGGACGGCGCCTAGATGAAAGGGATGGATAGCTAAATAACCCCTAACGTCTATATCAACGAAGCCTTTAGCCTAGGATACTAAGCTGGGAGATTATTCTCGTGATCTCGGTAAGACTCGGCTCGCGTTAATCGCTCTTTATCGCAGACTCCATTCTAACTTTTAGGTTATAGGTCACCACACACCGAAAGAGTCCACCTCTATCGATCCTTAACCTTCTCCTTCTAACGTCTCCATTCCTCTACCGCCGGGTCGATTCTCCGAGATAAAGGACTTCACCCTAGACCGTGTTTTTAAAGGAGAGGACTTAGTGTTAATACGCATACAGCTAGAGACGGAGTAGCCTAAGCTAGCTAACTGCGTTGATCTCCGTTAGTTAAAGCATATGGCGTCCAAAGGGATCGGTCCCAACCCAGCACACTAACGGTAGAATGATACGGAAGGAGAAGTAATTAGGCGGCTCCTAGGACGTATAAGCACGAAGGCGCCGACTCTATAATATAATGGCCTCTTAAAAGCAATCGTATTCCATTAACCGCGTCTCAACCTAGGCTTACTTTTCCCTACCCTCTCTTTTAAGTTATAGCAACGGTAATAACGATTATGCTCGTAGTGTACTTTACTTCCGAGAAATTTGTTATTACACCGACAAATGATTCCGCTTTCACGAGTTATAGTCTCGTCTTCTCCGCTTTTATACGTCTCGTATATCTCACAAATGTTTACCAAGTCTAGATCACTTATCATAGAAGTAATTCGGCAATCTCCCGTCCTTTGTTTATTCCCCCCTTTATTCTATAAATATTAATCATCTTTCGTCATGCACCTACTAGCGGAGAGTACAATTATTAATAACGGTCGCGATCTATCTTCAAAAATTCCCTTGATAAACTTGTACGGGAGGGAGTCAATCATCTAATTTCTTAGTTCGCAAATTTCTGAGAGAATATATTTATTAATGACATTTTCGGCGTACCATTAACGGTCATTTTACTAAACATTTTATATAATTACCTAAAGCTTTAGTGGCGAAAGAGTTTAGACACAGATCATATAAGCTGTTTATACGGATCCTGGCAAAATTCCCCTTCAAACAATGAGTTCCTACACCACCTAATCTTTACCCGTAATGGCGGAGTGTTCAGAAGCCGTCTAAGGAAAATCTGGCAACCGGGTAGGTCCCTAAATATCACTTAAACACTAGCATCCCCGTTTAACGGAGCACTTACGTTAGTGATTCCTACTTCGAACTATTTATTAAGAAGGTCTTTAAAGCACCGCTAGGCGTCCGCCTTCGAGTAATATATAACGTATGAAGACCCTGCGAACCATTGTGCTTCATATATAAACCCAAAGTAATAAGCATAATTCATAAAATCATGGCACGACATTCCGGAATTCCGAATAGCTATAGTAAGGTAGGGCGAGACTGGAGTTAGCGGACTAGGTAAAGTATATTCTGTCGGAAAGAATGGTACCGCCCACTCTATAAGGGGCCGAGATGCGAGGATAACGACTAAGTAGTACGATAGCCATCGATACCTCGGGACATTAAGAGCACTAGTTACGGCGGCGGAACCTACTTATCTATTATTTTCGCTATCCGGAAATAATGTTACTAACTTACTATTATTCGAATCCATTGCACTAAAGAGTATAAATATCTAGATAGCGACCGGGTAGGACTTAAGTTCCGTTTAAATAAATAGTCTAGATTAGAGTCGAATAAAGTAACGTCGGGTAAGCTTACCCTTAATTCGTTATATATCAGCCCGCTTCTAAATAGATACCCTCATCCCTAAGCGGCCTTTATATTTCAAAGTCTATGAGATATCCCTAAACGCCTTGAGTCTGGAATATCCTGCTTAACGATAGCAGCCATGATCTACCGCCATCTCTGTGCATAGATATACTATTAGCGCCAACGAGATAATCTTTTACTACGCCGAGATAAACGACGAAGCCAGGATTTCACGGATTACGAAAGCGCCTCCGCTATTCCTGCTTCCCGAGCCCACTAAAGTGGTAAGCCTATAACTAGCAGGACAATAGACTTAGGCTAATCGGCGGAAGGAAATCCTTTATCTAGGTTCTACCGGAGATAGAATCACTATAGCGAGTTTTTCCGGCGTCAGCGACGCGATCTATATAGATTATCCCATTCCTCGTCTGCGCTATACTCTCGAGATTAGAACTTAAAGGCCGCTAGTGCGCGTCTGCGCCCAGCTTATAAGATTATCTTACTGCCTCTTTTACCTTATGAACAGCTTCATCGACTCTAGTAACTTCTCACCGTACACTGCCTCTTATACGTTTGGACCCGGCCAGAAGAACCCTCGGCCATCTATTTTAATTGGGGACAAATCAGGGAGCGTCGGGCTTTGCGATAAGTAAAAGGCAGAGTAAGACGAATGCTCGGCTCACGGTTCGCTAAAGCTGTACGACAGTGGGTCTCGGATCGTTCTAATTTCTTGCGAGCGGGCGTTATCTCATTCATCGCTCCCGCCCCATCGACGTCCTTAGAACGAAAACCTCAAAGTACCCTACACTATAAATACTTAAGAGCATATCTCATATGCGCCTACGTAGCAGGGACGGATTAAGACTATAAGAGACGCGTTGATCGTTTTTGAAGCCTGCCTTACTAGATATCTTCGCCACTGCCTCCGTCGTCCGACAGAGGCTGAATTGCCGTAGCTTATTGCTAGTGGCAACGTATTTGTGTACGACGAAGCGACTTCGGGTATTAAGAGATGGATAGACGGTAAGTGGTGGAGTCTAAGTCGAACGTTAGCTAATTTTTTTCTTTATCGCTAACTCAGCAGCCCTCTCGCTCCCGAGAAGAGGAACGCTATAAGGCGGAGTGCAAGGATATATAGAATAAATATAGATGATAACCCTAATCGTCCTCTCGTTGGTTCCTTAGTAGACTCTTATGATTTTAAAGAAAATGGATTAGTTAAAAGAACGATAAGCATTAAGGTATAAGATGCACATCATCACCTAGTTTCTTACTATTCTTTAGACGATGTAAATAATTTGACGACCCCTAGAGATGATAGTCTCCTGAAGGACCTTTGCATCCGGGAAGCTTTGCTCCATTAACCACCTTTTAAAGATCACCTTGATGATGATGGTACGTGGAGAGAGAAGAAGAAGCTAGGTGCCTATCTATCGTCATGTCTAGGTTCTTCTTACCCGCAATACTATCCCCGAGGTCTACCCTATTTAATGCTATAATACTAAGTACCTCCGTAGTAGGCTCCTACTGTATATTAGTCTAATTAACACCTATTCCAGCACATTAATTACGCGTTATAGTACCCAAATGCTCTGTAATAAGCTTGCCTAAATTAAGATCCCTACGAGGACCATACATTTTTCGAGGGGAAATCTTACCGTGTAGACTTCTATGGCACGCAACCTTATGCTGCGACGAGATCTGGATGTGGGTAAGCCGTAACGAATGAGGCGGATATTAGAAGCTCTCGAGTTGGGAGGCGAGTGGCGGCAAGCAAACGTTAAGTCCGCACAATATAATACGACTAACAACCTCCCGCAATTACTATATAATAATGACAGAGATAGATGGATAAAGAGATGTAGGAGCTTTAGGTGTAAATTGCTGCTCTAAAGTATAAATTATATAACCATAAACCCTAGTCGTTGCACGTCCTCTAAAGGAATTGCCGAATAAGCTTTAGCTCTTCGTCTGTTTCTCCAGTCTTCCAGTAGTAGAGGCGCGAGATACGGGGCCTCTTTCTAAGATTGGACTAAGTATTGCTTACGCGGTCTCCCTCGGTGAGGACCTAGAAACGGCGCTATCTTTCTCTCCGCGATTATCTTTCCTTCTAATATATACCCGCCTTTAAACTCCTCCTCCTCGTCTGAAGGTAAGGCGGACGTGAAGCGGTGGCGTTTAATGCGACGCCCCAGCGGCGGTTTTTCGCTAGCGGCCGGTAGATGCCTTTTCTTCGTAGAACGCACTAAAGGCTTCTTCTTATCACCGTTACTAGGGAATCCTTCTCCGTTATCCTTTGTCTCCGCTCCCTTGTCTTCCTACACTCTTACTTTCTCCTTCTCTTCTTCTACCTAATGTCCTTAATCGTCTGCTCTTTTGGCCCTATCCTAGTTATCCTAACTACCTCTTTTCTTATTAGTAGAGAGCGAGCGGCTTAAGAGGGGTTAGCGGATTTCTATACTTAATTGCTTAAGCCCTGGATTACAGCGTTAGCTCGGCTAGATTAAGGTTAAGAGTAGAGCACTAGCCTTACTAATATTGTTTATAATCTCCTATTCCTCCTCTCCATCCTATATTAACCCTTCTATAATAGCCGCTACTTAGTGATCGTCTCCGACGACGGTCTGTCTACGTCGGTGCTGGCGTAGAACGACGTCGGGAGAGGTCGCGCGCTCACAAGGTTCCGCGGGAGGTCCGGTGGGAGTTTAAGCGTTCGGGCAGGTATGCGTTGGTGACAATTCGTTTGGATAAGATCTATAGAGTTGAGCAGTACCCACTTTAGACTTAACGCTCGTGGCCCTAGTAGACGTGCTGGCCTCGCTGGTCTTAGTGCCGTTATCCTCAATTACGATAGCATTCTCTGTAAAATGTCAGAGGGAAAGCCGGGTTACTGAGCAGGAATCCGCTGTTCGGGGCTCACTTTAACTATCGCCCGTCTCACTCGACGGATTAAAGCTCCTCCCGCTCTCCCGATTCTAGGGCTCTCGGCCAGGAGGATGTTTGAAGACTAGCCGGGGAGTCGACCGTTATAGTAGGGAGGAAGCCTTTCTTAGTTTTTTACGTTAAGAGCGACCGTTGTCGGTAGAGGTATCGGTATCGTTAGCATCGTCGACCTAGCCTTTAAAGAACGTTAGCCATAGCTACGCAGATAAAGGAACCGGGTGTAAACCTGCAGCCTCAGCTTCCCTAGTGTTCCGTTCTCTTCTTTTACTCTCGTCTACCACCTCATTGTGGTGCGGAGACTACCCCGAAATCGATTATTCTATAGAAGGCGATAAGGCATCTAGGGACCGGAGCGAAAGTGGGATAATATTATCTAAGCTCCTACTATAGTGATTAGTTCCAGTCTTCATAATCTCTACATTTATTATTTGAGGCGCTGAAAAGGAAGAAAAGCGTGGAAGGTGCTATAGATTCTTAGGGGAGACTTAGAGGCTATTTATGCCGCCTAGAGTATATAGGCCCTTCCCACTTCGGCGTAAAGCTATCTCAACTGCGCCGTCCCTTCCAATAATCGTAACCCTCTTCTTTGTTGGCCACTTAACTAGCTAGGATTTAATAGCGCCACCAATCTTATTGCGCAAAGTCTAGCCGATCCTTATTAAGGAGGTGCGGATCCGTATCTTCTAATCGCTAGACGCAGCTAGACTCTCGCCTCGCAAAACGCCTTATTAGATGCCTCGACAACGCCTTCGTAACGCGGATCTTCGCTTTTCCGAGGCTAGGTGGTGTTAATCCACCGATGCTACACGGCTTAGCGCCTGCGCGGCTAAAACTATCACCGTTAGGATCTCTAGACCTATCGCAGCAGCCGGCATAAGTGAGGAATGCTAGGTAGAATAGCGTTATACTTCTAGGAGCCCGAATCGCCGATCTAGGCATTGCTAGGCAGTGCACGCGCACGTCCTCCTATCGAGCCGCTGCTACGTCAGCAGTGGATAAAGCCTGAAACCCAGCTGAACCCCACTCGATAAGGACGTCGAATCACTGCCCGCGTTAGACCCACGGGAGACGTTACCAGGCCACGAGCAATATTAAAGCGCTATCCTTCGCTAGCGGCGCAGCAGAGGGAAGCTAACCTGCGCATCGTAAGGCATTTATTCGATTAGTCTTAGTAGCACACGTGCAGCAGCCCGGAGCCGGGTCCTTAATATCAGCGCTCCGACCGTAGCTATGGCGATCGCTGAGGTGCATTTAATCTAGTAGCCAGCCGGCCGGCCACCTACGCTGTTAGATCGAAGCTAGGAAGGTCACGCGTAAGAAACTAGGGGACTTTAAGCGAAAGATAAGGTCCTAGAAGGCTAGGGCGTTCGAAAGCCAGCAGGGACGAGGTTGGCAAAAGGGAAGGCGGAGAACGTAAGCTAGAGGCGAAGGAGGGCTTCATTAGGAGGGCGAATAGAAGCGTGAACAGGAGCGTAAGCAAGGAATCGCAGCTAGTGTAAGTCGAGTTCGATCTTTACCGCCTTCGGCGTTTTATAGGTGTGGGTCGAGGTCCGAGCGAGAGCGACGGGGTAGCCGAAAGGGGCCGGCAGCTAGGCGAGCGAGGCCGGCCGATAAGGATGGGGAGAAGGGGAATAAGAATTGTGGAAGAAAGTTTAAGGACGCGAGGGGGAGGGCGGTATTTATACGATGGGAAAGCGGCGAGGGGCTGCGAGGGCGCGCGTTGCCCGATCGGGGGGACGCCAAACTCGGCATAGCAAGTACCTGTAATTAATTAACTAATAGAATTATCGCCGTTCCTCTACTATATAGCGGTAGTATATCTTCGTACCCGTTAGACGCCGGGCCTATTACTCGTTTATCCGTATACTTTAGTAAGGAACTATTTAAGATTTATAAAGATA
>JAABUI010000295.1_pt1 | contig 49500 bp, 53 predicted proteins | sample 5559111 | NCBI WGS metagenome assembly JAABUI01 (sample SAMN10711870, study PRJNA513365) | rock metagenome | isolation source: Antarctica rocks | place: Antarctica: Victoria Land, Buttleship Promontory | reverse complement strand
GTGTAAAACTTAAATATAATATCGCTAGTAGCCCCCCTATTTATCTTAAATAGCTACTTATAATATAAACCGCGCCCGGCTATAGCCTACTATACGTCTATCCCTCTATACTTACTATAGGCCTAATTCTACGTTTCGGCTATATAAACTATTCGTTATATATATACTAATAATTATATTAAGTGCTATTCGTATAATTGCCCTATTCGGCAAAGCGGTACCGACGCGGCGTAATTTTCTAACTTTAACGAGGATCTAACTATAATCTAGGCTTTTATACTTAGACGTGTAAACGCGAAGCTAGTAGTTATTATACGCTAAACCGAAATAGGTTTGGCGGCGGGCGCTAAATATTAGCGGGCTTGGCATGCACGTCTGAGGTACTGAGGCAATGCAAATTGCTGGAGATTCGAAAGCTTACTAAACCCCTCAAGTGCCACGGCAGTGTCCTCAGAATAGTCCCCTTGGTAAAGATATTGAAATATTCTCCAGACCGAGTGTGGGCTGGCACAATACCAGTCCAACACCCCCGACGTACCTACTGGATGTTTCGCGATGTACTTGTCAAGCCAGGGACTCTGAAGCCCCATTACCATGCGGTGGGCCGGCAGATCTACGCCTGTCTCACCGAGACGGAAAGTGATATCAGAGTACTTGACGTTGTTGAAAAGCCTTTACACGATCAGCTTGCACGTTTATGATCTTAAAATGTTGAATGGTTCGACTTACTTAGCGAGGGCCTGAGGAGCTATACCTTTCCATTTATTATCCGGTACTGCGGGTCGTTCTCCGTCGAGTGTAGTGAGAGTGCTCCTGCAGGAAGTGGGTTCATTAAGATCGTTTCCCATGTCGCTTCCAGATGGCGAAGTAGCTTCGGAAGCTTCTTCGAAATGAAATCGAGTATCATGTATACTAGAATTGGAAGTCATGGTTTGTCTGACCTGCAGAGACATGAGTTTTGCGAGCTTTTAACACGTTCTTGATCAAGAAATATTGAAGCTACTGGTACAATGCACCAAGCAACCCGCGAGGATGTGCGTTACCAGCTCATTTTATACTTTAGAGGGCCAGTTTTGGGCTTCTAGAGACCACCTCTCATTGTGGTGTCCCTGGCACCAGTTTTGGATGCCCGGCTCCAGCTAGAAGTTGAGGTATCCTTTCAGGGTCAAACGCCTTCCCACATCTTCCCCCTCCCCGTTTGGTGATTCTAGAATCCTCCTCAGCTGGCTGAGCTAGGACAAATGTCTCAGGACTCAGTTTATCTGAGGACTGGATCACGTGAGGATGATTTACGCTGATGACGCTGTAGAACCAACGCTTTTGATGGTTGAAACGGTTCAGTCCGAAGGCCCAACCAGTCCATTCTAGTGGTCCAAACCCTGGACCAGTTGGTTTGAAACCTGGACTGGTCCAACTGATAGTTGAACCAGTTGGTTAGTGGTCCGAGCGTTCTGATTGGTCAAAAATTGCCAAGACTCGCTAAGACTTGTGCTTCTCTGTTGCCCTTCCCTTAGGGGTCGACGACGACGTCAGCACGACACCTATAATATCACAAACCACCTTCGGAAGACCTTACAGTAGGTATCTCGTAGCCCACGTAGCAACAGAGAAGAAAAGTGGATAGTAGTCAAAAGGTGAAAAACACACCTATTACATAGGCGGGATTCAGTTGTTTCACCGTAGGGCTGGGTAACCGAGAGCCGCTAAGCCTCTTTAGTTAGAGTATCCGGATTTTGTAGGGTTTTGTATGGTGGAGTTGCTACTTTTCTGTATAGGGCTTGAACCTATAGGGCTGCGCTAAACCTATCTCGTCAGACTCTACAGACCGTTTCAACTAACAGTCCAAACAGTCGGTCCAGATGTTGAACCAGTTGGTCCAGATCCCAAACCAACTGCTTAGTCATCTGGACGGACTGGTCCAAACCGATAGTCCGTGGTTGGACCGGTCCACCATCAAAAGCGTTGTGTAGAACCTTCTAGAAAGTAGACTTCCCAGCCTCGTGGTTGGCAAATCCAAGTTCGTCAGTCTACTCTAATTCTGAGCATTCGTATGTGGCATTAACGGGAGGGATCTTTTGTAAAACACAGCTGCCAGTCTCACTTGTTTTGAAATCTTATTTCGAGTCCGCGCTAATTATATCAGCCTTGGGCTTTTCGTTGCCTGCTACGACTCATCAGACTGCAAATTTTACTATGGCCATGAGCTCTCCTTCTAACATATCCACAACAGGACTGCTCGCGTGGTAAATACTCGTCATGACGACTGCCGCCTGTACTTCTTGGCTCCCACTCTGTGAAAAATACATGCAATGTCTCTCCCGCGAGGAAGTCATTCATGCCGCAAGAACAGGCCCAATTCTTCATCGACGAGGAGGTGTCACCATTACGCGAGTGCACCAAGATGTTGTGCTGAAATATGGGTCAGATGTTCATCTTTCGGAGGCAAGGAATATGCGACTGGTGCTGAAGTGGACAAATGTGCGATGACCTACTATTTTTGATGCCTGGGAGGGTGAAGACGACAAGCAAGGGATAGTATATCTTCTCATGGAGTATATGGACGGCGATACCCTGGCCGAAAAATGGCCTGATTTGGATATCCATGCTCGGCAAGATATTTACTCTCAACTTGATGAGTTTCTAGGCCAACTTCACACCATTCGATTGTCTGTACCTGGGCCGCTTGGCGGGGACCTGTCTCGCGGTCCGTTGTTTACCGACTATGGCGCAGGGCCGTTCAGGTCCAAAAGGGATCTCGAAAGCTGGTTCGATGAACGTCTTCTCGTTTACCAGGAGTTTCAGCGCGCTCCAAAAACGCAGCCCTCCTTTTCGGGCCATTTTGAGAATTTGGTCATGTGTCATATGGATATCGCAGCCCGGAATGTGATCCTCGACCGTCAACGGAGAGTGTGGGTTCTCGACTGGGCGCATGCAGGCGGATATCCAGTGCATTTTGAGATGGCAGTTTTAAGGAGGACCGGTGATCCAGACTTTACAGAGGGACTATTAAAGATAATCGGAGAAGAGCATACAGAAGATGCGGAGAGGCTGCTGGCAGTTGGTTTTGCATTAACAACAGCGGCATGCACAAGGCCGGCTGGTGTCTCTAAGGTAAGAATATTGGATTTATATATTGAGAAGTGTTGATGTGAAGCTGTGAAAAACAGACGTGATACCTAAAGAGCAATATCTCCACGTCAATATTTCCTTCATTGATTTGAAGAATTTGCTGTCTCCCTGTAACCCATTCCCGACTATATGTAAGAAGCCGTTCAAAGCCAACTTTTCATACGAAGCACTCGATTTGTCACTGCAGTTGACCTCAATAGAAGGTGCCCTGCACAATAGGTGTTTGACTTGCTGCGGGCACCGGCTGCCCTCCCGGACCCCAGACTCTCTGGAGCGCAGCACGCGCCGTCTGCGTCTCACTTCCAACGGTCGTGATCTGACATTGATAAGAAAAGTAGCGCGGAGCTTTCGGAGGCTATTAATCTGTGTTCAAGTGGTATCGTCGTGCTCAAGAGTGCTACGCCCTCTTGAGCGATGTTCGCTGGTCTGGGGGCCAGCGGAAATACCGTGACGTGACCGGGATTGCACGGCATATATATAATAGTAGGTAGATAAGGGTTATATAATGCATTCATGAATGTACTTTATGTTGCATACAAATGTTTGTGCACGATAATGTCTATGTTCTGTCTATGTCGGCCGTAATGATAATGATGAGGAGGAGATGGGTCACTTCAGTGCTTGCTACCTAACCTCGCCACACTATAACAATGGTCATTCTCAACCTGTCTCAGATATGGATAACGTGATAGCACTGTAGGAATAGTTGGTTATGTTTGCGCAAGTATGAATGCTTATACATAATCCAATAATAAACATGCAAAGGAATGCGTTGGGCATACCGAAACAGACCTATGTTAGAGGGTTAAGGGTATGCGCCCCGTTCCTTCGATTAGCAGCTTTGCCCAGATGCCCATAAGTATGAAACATGCAAAGGAATGCGTTGGGCATACCTAAACAGACCTATGTTAGAAAGGGGACGTGATACGTGGACACCCCCTTTTGATGCATAGACACCCCCCAGCTTGATGCATGGACACCCCCCCCAAATCGGGTTAGCTTCCGCGGTTGTGCGACTAGCTGTGCGCGCAACCGCCGCAAGTCTACTCCACCAAGTCAACCCCATTATATCGATGGTTTGACCTTATTAATTAAATAATCAAGTCGTATAAAGATCTCAAATTATTCTAATGATTATATTTTGAAGTCAGTTCATTAATTAGCTACGTAGGTGTAGTGTAGTAGCCACGTAAGCAATAATTATCAATAATTTCAAACATGTCGTATGCTAAGGCGCTAACACTTCTTTTTTTAAGATTTCGCCTCAGGTGACGACGACGAGGTCATCTAGAGAATAGGCTAGTAGACCGTCTTCAGGTGGCTATAAGTCCATTACTCCAAAGCAGTAGGTGGAGGAGTAATATATTTAATATGGTGTGGTAGAGCAGGCAGGGCGCGTATCCACGAAAACACCAAAATAATTGCGGTAGGATAGTCGCGCAACCCCGGAAGCTAACCCGATTTGGGGGGGGTGTCCATGCATCAAGCTGGGGGGTGTCTATGCATCAAAAGGGGGTGTCCACGTATCAGCTCCCGTTAGAAAGTACTCCGTAAGGGTCTGCGCCCTTAGCAGCTTTGCCCAGATGCCCAACAAGGGAGAACCCGATAAGCACTAGGCCAACCCAAGTTAGATTATGACGCCACTGGTCCTTCGAGAGCAAAGTGGGGCAACTCGGTAGTATTTGGAAAGTCATCTCCCACCACAATCAAAGATGGCGCGGTTGGCAATTGGGTTACCACATGAAACTGACAATCCTTTTGCAGTTGGAACAACTTGACACACTGTCATTAGCTGTATACAACTATAGATCCCTCAAAAAGTGAAAAGGAGGAAGTCCTAACTCGAAGGATTCAATTCATGCCCCGCTAAGTGAATGATCCTTTGACGTCAGTGAGAGTGAGCGTGACTTGCACACCCTTCTCTCCAGTCCCCGCGCAGTCATACAGGTCCTCATTTCAGTCTCATTCTCAATCCAACACATACACTCATCAATACTTGCATCATCCCAATGAGCGAGCAAATGTCTACTTCGAGGCAACAGCCATCAGAATCCAGTGCTAGTGGCGAGCCCTCGCACGTATCGAAGAGCGAAGAGAAGAGGTATGTTTGCCGTCTCTTCACATCTGTCTCCGTGGCATTGAATTGCTCTTCTTGTTTAAACTCGCTTTTTCAGCAAGCTCCCACTGCGTCTCCTTGACTTGGAATATCAAACTCCTTCTATCGCCTTACCAAGCCCTTGTCCAACCTTGAAGGATGAAACTCGTAGAGCCCTGCTGAAGTAATCCTGCTATCCAACACCACGCCAACGGAAGGCGATAGATGGAGAGTTGGCCTCCTCAAGCTTCCTCTTCATCGCCCCTCGAGTACTGCCTCCGGTGAGATCAATGTTGGAAAAGAATGGACTTCCACATGCTCTGCAACCTGTTGCGAGCACTGCCCCTCTCTGTATGGCAACTATCAGCTCCTTCAATCCATATTCGACCGTCGTGAGATATATAAAAGAGCAACGATTCGCCCTCCAATTCTTCTGCATCAAATCATCTCCGATCTCAACTTACATTCAACGTCGCCCGCTACTGAATCTCCCGTTTGAATCTTTCAAGCATTGCTTAACAATCTGCCAGAACCGTTCTCGTCTCCGAGATGCGTACGCTTTCAATCGTTGGCCTCGCTGCTGGTCTTCTTGCCTCCCTCAGTATAGAAGCTAATGTGAACCCTGCCAGCCATGTTCTTGTCAAAAGAGAAGCCCCAGAGCGAATAGCCTTTCCAAAAGATGGCAAGAACAAAGACGCAATCACGAAGTCGGAGCAAGCTATCTTAGATGCAACTGGACTTAAGGAGGTCTATGGGTTCAGGACTTCCGAAGATGATGAATTCCTTCATTGGGTGTTCAAGGCAGAAGGTAAGCCCTGTCACACACATACGACGAGCCTGCACCCCGCACTATACTCGTTCCCAACAATAGGGTTCCCAATATCTTTCATGCGATCTATCTATAACGAGCATTCATCTCAAAACTTTAGAGTCAACAATTGTTTGACTAATTCATATCATTAAAAGATCCGGCAGTCGAGACGATCAAAAAAGATCCCGGTATAGACACTGTCAATGACAACTCCGAAGATGAAGTTGGAGCTGCATTCCCTTAACCATCTCCGACGGCTAGGCTGCCCCCGAACAAGGTCAAACGAGCGCTCGAATATGCTACGACTAAGGCCAACCCAGATCTGGTTTTCATCAGTCAGCCAGAAACAGGTGCGTCTTTATGCGCTGTCGGGGACATTTGTGGCCATACTGACGCTCTGATTGTTTTGGAGTGAAAAAACTCGACGGACGGCAGAGGGAGAGGCGCAGACCCATGTAAGGAGCGAAGGGGCGGCCGACGCGCTGCGAGGGAGGTGGAAGGAAGATGGTTGAAAGGGACGAGGGGGAGGGCTCTCGGGCCCCGCACCTTACCCGAAGCGACCGCGCCAACCCCGATCCGATGGGCGCCAGGCGAGGAGCCGGAAAGCGCGCCCCTTTGGCCGTCCCCTCCTTTATAATTAAAATTAAAAGTCTAAGTAGATTTTAGTACATAGAAGGGTTAACCCCCTAACTGAACAAACCCCCCAACAGAACACACCCTCTGAATCTTTATAACCACGCGAGCTACTGAAAATTGCTTCATACAAAATCTTCCTAAAATCAAAATTTACATAAGTTTCATATACAAAGCTTTCTCATGAAATGACTTCTCAAAAATGATATTTCAAGCCACAGTTCAGCCTTATAAGCTGTTCATTTGGGGAGTGTGTTCAGTTGGCAGGTTAACCCTTCTACGTAGCATATGCTTAGCATATTCTTAAATGCTTAGTATATTCTATAAACTTTAATTAATTAAATAGAAAGTAGAAGCTTTCTCTTAATAAGAATTCGCATATACTTAGTATATACTTAGCATAGATTCGAAGCTTAAAGAGGGTAGACTTAGGTAAGGTAGATTTCTACCCCAGCCGAGGTATCCCTTTCCTTGTAAGCGGATGGACAGCACTAGGCTTTAGCGTATCTAAGGGCATCCCAAAGATGCTATTTGTCCATTCAATGATCCGCAGATGACTGAGAATCCTGCCAAGAGCTGGTAGGATCAATCAGGTAAGCTCCATGGCTCCGGATATGCTAGTTGCTAGTGCGGTCCATCCGCTCACAAGGAAAGGGATAGCAATCCTACCCCAGCTGAGCTGGGACCCGGGCCCGACCACGCGACGCGATAGTACCGCAAACTCCACACTATGACAGCTGTGATGTGAGAGAGTGGCATTGCAATGCCTAGGTACTGCTTACTATTGATAGAAGTGAGACAGCAACACTGACACGACGCAGAGAAATCATCACTATCCAAGCTGGCCAATGCGGCAACAGTAGTAGGTGCTTGTTCTTGGACGCGCCTCCCTGTGGGGTTGGTGCTTTACCGCTACCGAGCTGACGTCGCTGCAGTTGGTAGTCAATTCTGGCAGCAGTTATGTCTGGAACACGGTATTAGCCAGGACGGGAATCTGGAGGACTTTGCGACTGAGGGTGGAGACAGAAAAGATGTGTTTTTCTATCAGGTTCGCTGCTATGTCTTCCGTCAGGTAATTGGGGGCTGATGCGGTTTTCAGAGTGACGACACGCGATACATACCCAGAGCTATACTGGTAGATCTGGAGCCAAGGGCATGTCAATCAAGCAAACGTAATGATTGGACATGAGACAATCAACTAACAATTGTGTCTCCTTTTGTGCAGGTTCTACAAGGCATTCAGAATGGCCCATACAAAAACATCTACAATCCAGAAAACTTCTTCGTTGGTTCGCAGGGCAGTGGAGCCGCAAACAACTGGGCTGCTGGTTATGCCGCCGGAGATACGGTACAAGAGGAGGTCTTCGACGTGATAGACCGCGAAGCCGACGGAAGTGATTCGTTAGAGGGTTTCATGCTGCTCCACTCGATTGCTGGCGGCACAGGGTCTGGTCTCGGAAGCTACATACTTGAGCGCATGAACGACCGTTTTCCCAAGAAGCTCATACAGACATATTCGGTCTTCCCAGATACGCAGGGCGGAGATAATGTGGTGGTAAATCCATATAACAGCTTGCTTGCTATGCGACGACTGACACAGAATGCTGACTCTGTGGTATGGGCGTACCGTCTATTTGGCAAAGGCTGTCATGCTGACATGAGCGCAGGTCGTGCTGGACAATGGAGCACTGTCAAGAATCGCAGCGGATCGACTGCATGTACAAGAGCCATCATTCCAGCAAACCAATCAGCTTGTTTCTACCGTGATGTCTGCGAGCACGACCACCCTTCGATACCCCGGGTACATGCACAATGACCTCGTTGGCATCGTCGCCTCCCTCATCCCTACACCTCGATGCCATTTTCTCATGACTTCCTACACCCCTTTCACTGGCGACAACGTAGAGCAAGCAAAGACTGTTCGCAAAACAACAGTACTCGACGTGATGAGAAGGCTCTTGCAGCCAAAGAATCGTATGGTCTCAACAACACCCAGTAAGACAAGCTGCTATATCAGCATACTCAACATCATTCAGGGCGAAGCAGACCCAACCGAGGTAGGCCCCGCTAACGTACCGATGTCAATCGGCTTGCTGATTTTGAAACAGGTGCACAAATCACTCCTTCGCATTCGTGAACGCCAGCTTGCGACCTTCATACCGTGGGGACCAGCCTCGATACAAGTCGCACTCACAAAGAAGTCTCCGTATCTCCAAACCAAACACCGCGTATCCGGTCTGATGCTGGCCAACCACACATCAGTCGCGACGCTCTTCAAACGGATCGTTGCCAAGTACGACCAAATGAGGAAACGAAATGCCTTTTTGGATGGCTACAAAAAGGAAGCACCATTCGCTGATGGACTTGGCGAATTCGATGAAGCAAGAGCCGTGGTCACGGATCTGATAGGAGAGTATGAGGAGGCGGAGACAGAGAGCTACCTGGATCCGGATAAAGGCAAGGAGAAGGGGGAAGGCAACTGAAAACGCAAGTAGCTCTTGGCGTCAAGGAAATAAGAAATGACGTTACGAATCATGTGGTCCGGTGTCTTGGCTGCATGGCCAGGTGCGTATTATTGGAATGCCGATCGCCACTGTCGACATTGACCGTCTGGCAACTTCGCTGCTTGCCATCTAAACCTACATGGAAGTACGCAGGCCGGTTTACTAAACTGAGACATTTAATCTGTCTGGGTAAGGCGCCCTTTATTTCATTGATGTATCGGGCACAAGACCCATTCTGAAGAAATCTTTGCGGAGGATCTTAGAGGGATTGAACTTCTCATAAGTCGTTGGCCCGCTGTGTCCTTGACACTGGAGGTCTAACAGAGCTATCAGAGCAATTAGAATGGGGATTTATCCCTGACAGGGTCGAGAATCCTGACATCAAAAACCGGCCTGAGTATCAAGGATGTTGTGTGCAGATCGTAGATGCCCTGCTTTACGAGGCGAGCAATCAAATTATGGAGAATGGTGATGATGCGCAGCACTCGCCACATGTGGCTGGGGCGTCGATCGATCAGAAGGGACCATGTGACCAAGTCCAAGTCGGATCCGCGTCCATAAAACCTTCTAAGATTGCGTCTCTTCCCTAAACAACAACATTCCCACCCATACCAAAATCGCATCCTACAACGGTAGAATTCGCGATACCAACTCCACAGTCACGCTACTATACAACGACCAGAATGGCATTCACTGCTAGGTATGTTCGCTCCATGTTACCACTCAGAGAAGACTTTGTGGTCGTTCCGCCACCCTCCGAATTCTCTCTATAGCGCTTCTCCGCGCAAGAGTCGCGAAGCTCTAAATTGGAGGCGTCAATGAATACGGGGCAAGTTGCTGACATTGGTGATCTCCAGCGACATCTGCAAAATCATCCTCGCCGTCATCCTACCACCCCTCGGCGTCTTTCTCGAGAGGGGTTGCAATGCCGACTTCCTCATCAACATCCTCCTGACGATTCTGGGTTACATTCCAGGTATCATCCACGCACTGTAAGCCACAGATATGATATCACCTATTGAATCGAGCGATCATTTGACGCGTACGCCGTTGGAAACACTCACTAACCATGATAAAGGTACATCATCCTCAAATACTAGGCGCTACCCACCCCACTCTTAATTCCCGCGATTCAGCATTCGAGTTTATCAGTATCATCGTACCCGTTTGTTTTGTTTAGAGAAGCTTGCATGAGATCAAAAGACGCCTCTCCTCTCAGTGGCCAATAATCAACAAAGTGGCCAAGTGCAGGCAGTGAGATGGCAGGAGGACAACGATTGAACAGCAAGAATATGAAGCTACGGCGACCTGCGCTGCATCTTAAGTCTGCAGCTCTAGCATAGTCTGCTCACCCAGCTTATATCATAGCAATTCAACCTTGTCCACCACAGCCCAAGGCTTTCAAACTGCATATCCCATGAACGGTTATACCTGTGCAATGACTGCATTAACGTCTAAAACTGTTTATTAACACCACGATCCGCGAATCTACAACTAGGTCTGTACCAGCGACTATTCCTGATCCAATCCAACAGAATCATGCAAGATCAAGCTATTCACGGTGATATTGGGGTAGGCCTTGGGAGGGTTATTCCGAGAATTGTCGGTAATCCTCGCGGACTTTGCAGCACCTTCGCGCTCCTCACTGCGGCTCCCTATTAAGTCGATTGTGCTCGAATATAGGAATCATCATCGAGGCTTGGCTGGCGTAGGGGCCGAAAAGAGACTAGCATGGGTTATTTATACCTCCAAATGCTTGGCAGAACAACGCGCGCGTTTCGCCTTGCCCCCATTTCACGCAATCACACCCAAGAAGAGTCTCTCGACATGATGTCGGTTGGGTGAGATTACTCCTCCACATGCAAGCGCTTACACATCGGCGTCGTGATCTATCAATGGCTGCTGACCCTGCTTTCGATGTCATGCCGTAGAGGAGCACAACGTATCTGCAGCTGTCTCCACGCTGCCACCCCCTCTCGGTCGAGATGGAAGAGACAACAAAAGGGCCCTGGGCGCCTGCTTCCACAGCAGTCGTGTTTCATTATTTCCCTTACGCATTTCTTTTCCTCTGTGTCTCTCTGTTGATCTTTTCCTTTCGCTTCTCTTTCCTACGTCTATCTCTTTCTCGTGCATTGCAAGGAGCTGGCTTCATGTCTTGGTGGGGCTTTGGGTTTTGTGCAGGTCAGTTCGATTCCGAAAAGTTTTATATAGCCTACACAGCCATCCACGACGACTCAGCTACACCTGCACGTCAAACGCCTCATGACGCCTCTTCTGCCTTGCCTACCTTATAGTCTGGCATCATGGATGGCTCTCTCACTTCAATAACCCACCGTCCTGCTGATCACTACCTCTTTCGAAGTCTTCCGAATATCAAAGTCCGGTAGCTAACCATGAATGCAGTCCTTTCACAGCATGTCGATGGCCTTTCCTTTATGGCCTTATCTATATCTCCTTCTTCTACCGTCGACTTGGGCTGGCCCACCCTCTACGGGATCTTTAACCCCAGCCCTTCAGCAAGTAATACCCACCTGCGCTCAGGCTTGTCTCGAAACTTTCATCGCAGAAAGCTTTCCTTCTTCTACATGTGGTCCCCCGCCAGACTTCGGCTGCTTATGTACCAGCGATAGCACTTCTGGCCTCACAGTCGGTGAAGGCGCCCTAGGGTGCTTGTTCAGTAGCGACTGTGGAGAGATCAACGAGCTGGAAGCCGCGTCAGTGTACGATGTCTGTATAACGATTGAGAACGCCAAACCAAACACACACAGCACTCTCACAGCGACAATTGTGCCAGCAGCACCAACATCTAACGTCAGTCCAGCATCTCAGACTAGCAGCGAAACTCGTTCTTCTACCTCTCTTTCCCGTTCTTCTAAAAGTCTATTTCTATCTCCGACAGCATCAAGCACAATTTCTAGCGCTAGTGTTGCGATTACTTCAGCATCATCGTCATCATTTCATTCCTCATCTGTAGACAATTCTGAACCGACAATTCCGCCAATTGGTGGCATAATACCTTCGACTTCACCTACGACATCGTCAACTTCGTCGACCACAAGTGCGACCGCGGCACCAGTATCGTCACCAGCGCCCACCCTCTCTAAGCCCCAAATAGCTGGTATTGTAGTTGCAGGTGTCGGCGCCGCAGCTATCGGCCTCGGTCTTTGTTTCCTCGTTTTTTGTCTGCGCAGGCGGAGAAACGTAGTAAGGAGACATAGCGGCTCATCTTTTGGTAACGACAAAATCCTAGGCAGCCACGAAACGACGCCGGACATGTCCTCTATCGCAGCCCGAGATTTTGAGTATGAATTTCGAAGTAGACAGCAACCTCCGCCCCGGCAGCACCGAAGCCCCACAAGGCAACTCAGGCTTGAAACTCCAGCCTCTTCAAGCGAGGATGGATGGGCCCATTATCAAAAGGTCATGGCTGCCGAGCATATCGGACTTGCAGTGGGACCGCAAATTCCTAGATCTCTAAGAGATGAACACTCACCTATCACTCCAGCCAGCAACCGGACGAGAAACTCGCAATTGCTACCGGACAAGCCGACCTACAGATTATTCCCTCCACCATTGCGTCCGACACCTCGGAATAGCATTCCAAACCAGGTTATCAGACCGCCGGGCAATTCTCCCAGGCCAGCTGTGCCTCCCCTTGGCTCGCCGTTCGCTAGGTTCGCACCTCAGCATCCCAGCTCTGTAGACACGAGTCAAGCGCACCTTCAAGGTGGCCGCGCTGCAAGAGCTTCGAGCGCAAGAGCCTCGAATTTCGATCCTTTCACCGATGCGTCTAATGGCTCACCTGCCATTGTTCGCCCGTTGTTTCAAGAGTCTCGACCACGGCCACTTCCACCCTCAACGCGCCATGAGCCCCGAAATTTCCGAGTGCCTTCTTGGGAGCAGCCACCATCAGCAGGCGTTGTCCGCAAGCCAGTACCTACGTATCAACCTTACAGAGCCCAAGGTGTAGGTCATGCGCCTCCCTCAAACGAGCATCATCATGGAGCCGCAATCGAGAACTCCCATAGACGCAAATCTTCAAGGAGAAGCCGTGCATCAAGGCGAGAGACTTTCTTTTCGACTGGATCTGAGACTAGCTTCGAGAGTGACGACGACGATGAAGTCCCAGATCCTCGATCGGCGTTGTCGCCAGTGACTGAAGTACGAGCACCACCTGGCGGCAGAGTCAGCTACCCTGCTATACCCGTGTCAGCTTCAGAAAGTCCGACTCGAAGGGCCCGAGAGAGACCTGTCTATCCCGCTCAGCCAGACTCGCTCCTCAGCAAACGACTTGGCCAGGACAAAGCCAAGGAGATTGCAGGTAGGTTGAGAGGTCCCCGAAGGGCATCTGACGAGGACGACGTCCCGCACTCGGCCAAATGGAAGATCTTGGTCAGTCCTGGCCTCAGAGGGATCGATAAATCTGAGACACCACCTTCAGCCGTGAAATCGCCACCGACACCGTGGAGGAGATGATATGGCATGAACCGACCAATGGCTGAACGACTGAACGTATATATTCCCGACGCAGTGAATTCAGGGGTTTTGAGAATTTACGTGGCGTTTCTGGCACTGCTTTGGGAGCAGTATAAAGGAGGCTCGGCGCGATGCGGGGTTTTTACGGTTCAGAATCACGATCTAGATATCCTGTATTAAGATGGGGCACTAATGCCATGTACAAATATACTCCATATTAATCGACTTCATATCACTCGAACCATCGTCATGTCCTTGATGTAAACTGAATTGATGACCATTGGATCTACCCTCCAAGATCATCTCTTTATCGCCATACTTGTACTCCTCGTCCTGACCATCTACGATCTCACTCTACCAACTACCACAACCATGCCCCCGAAACCGAAGCTGAATGTGCACTCCTTCCCCCGTCCTCCCCTCCTCGAAAAGACCCCCCGCCACCTCCAGATCAAATGGAACAACCAAACGATAGCCGACACAAAAGACGCCTACTGGGTCCTTGAAACCACCCATCCCCCCAGTGCGTTCCCTTCCTTCCCCACTCCCCCATCACCTCTCCCCATCTAACACCCAACCTACCACTGACACACTACCCCCTTTTATCTAGCATACTACCTCCCCCCCACCTCTATCACCCACCCCCTCACCAAATCCCCCCACACCTCCTTCTGCGAATGGAAAGGCCGCGCCACATACTACAACCTCGCCGCTCCCTCCGGCGAAATCATACAGAACAGGGCATGGTCATACGATAATCCCACCAAGGGATTCGAGTCGATAAAGGGGTATTTGAGCTTCTATGCGGGACCGTGGGATTGTTTCGTGGATGGGGAGAGGGTGGAGCCGCAGCCGGGGGATTTTTATGGGGGGTGGGTTACGAGTGATATTGAGGGGAGGGTTAAGGGGGGGCCAGGGACGTGGGGTGGGTAGGAAGGGAGGGGAAGGGGGCCGTTGTAGGTGGGTGAATACGAGATGATTTGCGAGTGCTGTTGCTTCATGGAAATGAGTACGTGGAAGGGATGGGATGGAGTCTGCTGGCGTTGAGGAGTGCGTATTGCTTTGATATAGCACTTATTGTAAGCCTCTCTTATGGCGAAACAGTTATCAAAGAATGTCTGGGATGCCTTCAGACCGATCAGCGAGGGTAGCTTTGGAGTATCGGTGGACAAACAAAAGAGGAGATTCGCGTCGGAATATTGTCATTGCTCAGAGCACGGGTCCTCCAAGTCTGCGACGGTTGCATTGATATGACTTGATGATCGCAACGACGCATATATGGTTCCGGAAACACTTCCCACGATACCATAAAGAATTCGTTCGCCGTCACTGGCAAAACGGCTGTCGATCATGGTAATCTTGTGGCGAACGAAGCTGCTCGCAATTGTACATGGTTTTTTCTACGTGTAGCAACCTTCAAGTCTGAAAGATCGCTTATCAGAGGCGTGCAACAATGCCTGGGGTTGGTGCAATACTGACTTCCGCGGGAGGTACTTCATTCCATTGACAACGTCTGAGTGGAGACTCTAGTCGCCTTCGATGTGTAGAGGCCCTTAACAGCTCGGGCCGCCCAAGATTCGGTAAGTGAGAACGGAAAAGAAAGGGGTACATATCATATGCGTGTACCACTCAGCTTCACTCGACCACGGACGATTTGTCGTCCCTTTGGAAAGGAAATATGATACCAAGCTTGGACTCTTGTTGATCATCGTTCAAAAACCCACCATACAAGGTCATGCATCATGGGAAAATCGGACATCTCCTGCCAAATCAACGACCTTTTCACGCCGATTGAAGCGTTCCTGGGCGGATGATCATCGAGCACGTTTCGCACTCAAGCCCAACTATGTAAATAGCGGCCAGCCTTGAGCCAGCGATTAATCACGATTTGCCTTGGGCTCGGGAACTTGCTTATAAATATGCGTAGAAGTCAATTGTGCTCGAGGTCTAAGTTGGGAGTTACGTGTCTATAATATGAATGTCATATGTCAAGGATGAATACTCGACGGATCGCTGGCACTGTGTTGTGAGCTGATATTTCGGACCTTGCATCCACCTGCTCCAGATCCGGCAAAAGGGCGATCTGTCGACGTGTGGCCTTTTTCTGATAGACATCCTTCTCGTTCTGAGCTAAAAGTCCGCAGATGCTTTTTGTCTACCTTCGGGTTTTGCGGAAAACTTACTTTTTACAGTATTCCAAGAGCTTGGCTCCGCAATTACCCTCTACCATTGTTGGTTTCCCTTTGATCACACAATTCAGACACAAACCAAGTACCTCATCCCTATGTTTGTCCGCTGATGTTTCCAAGAGCTTCTTGAAGTCGCATCTTTCCCCTAGACAATTTCTGTATTCGCGGTTTTTGAACTTGTAATACTTGTATTGCTTCATCTGTGCCAAAATCATCCCGATGGTCTTCTGAGACATTACTTTCGATATCGGCCAAAGCTCGAGACGAAGTAGCTCCTGCATATAGTGTCCACTTTTGGCGAGATGTCGACATCCTTTTACAGAATCGCCCTGATGTATTTCATGTTGTTGACATCCTTGGCTCAAATGTGAGGTCAGAGTATCCTCAATTGTCGAAACCAATTGACGCAAATAGGTCTTACGCGCAGTATCAATTGATGCTGTTAGGAGGAATGAGCTCCATCCTCGGGATGCTCTTGTCTCAAAGACTTACCTAATATACCCTTTGGGAGACAAGTCCCTACAAGCTCAGCTTCCGTGGCCAAAAGGCCTTCTTCAGTGTAGTTCCACATCATTCCGAAGGATGACACCCAAAAATGGAAATGGTTGCCCAATGCATAGGAGATCCACAACAACTTTGGAAGGCTGTCCTCGCCATCCACAGACCCAGCAAATTCTGCCAGCCAAGTGTCGCTCCAGGAACTCAAGGCTAACGCTTCATCGTACTTATCGCAAAGGAGAGCGATCTTTTCTAAAAGGAGGATTGAGATTGGACCCAGAATCAGTTTCATGTGGAAGGCTTTGCAAAGGCAGACCATAGCTTCAGGGTCGTCGTCGGGAAGCTCGAGTTCGAGGAGTCCCTGTTCAGAAAGAGCTTGTCCTTCGCGATAGTTGGGGCCCAACATAGCCGCCAATACGGGTGAAGCCAGTGCCATCACTTTGGATGATACTCGGATTCGCGTTTGGCTATTCAATTCACCGACTATCAATACCAGGTCACCAGCAGGATCGAGATCTTCATCATGTACTAAAGCTGTCATTCTGTTTTATTTCGCCTTAGTTTTGAATCAAATCTGGGGTTGAAATTCTGAGTCTTTCTCCTTTCACCACCCCAAATGTTGTCTTGGCTTGAGAAAGAATTGTGTATTGAGGGATGTTGGTATCGAGATCTTGAGGAAGTCACTCTCCGTAGATGATTCGGAAGAAAGGTGTCAATCCCAGGGGCATGGACGACCGTAAACTGATTGCGAACACTTCAAATGAGTTAGGCCGTGGGTCATACCAGCCTTCAAGTGCTCCGGGATAAGAGGAAAGACCAATTACGGTAGTGGCAATCCGAAAACTCCCTCAGTAGCTGAGGGTGGCTCTTCTCTTCGGTAGAATCCCTTTATCGCTATCTGATAATGTTAGAGCAAGATGTAAAATAAGAGGGGTGCATGGCTTGACCACAACATAGCGGTGACGAAAACTTACCAGTTTTTCTATTGTACTCTCGTCATCCTAAGCTAATTGCTCCCGTTAGGAGGGAAGCGTGCTGTGAGTACTGACTACACCCGGCTGAATGATATTGGAAGGTGGTGCGAGATCCAAAGGGTGTTGTGGAGCAGACTAATGATTGTCAAATGAAGTCGTCGGAGCGTCAACACTGACGCACATTACCTTATCTAGACTCACCGGCACTTGACCCCTATCAGCATCTCGAAATTCAAATACGAGACCCATTTACTTGTCCAATAACTCTGGGAGTTCCATGAATATTTTGGGTTGAACTGGGTATGATGTTACATCATATGCTTCAGAAATCGGGAGCTATTATCCCCCACCGGACAGTAATCCAATATTTCGCTTATGCATACCGCAAGCAACTTCAAATTGTCATTCAAAATGTCGACAATGCCTTCTCCGTTGCTGTCCCAATTGCAGTCGCTCCATTAGCCAGTAAGTACTACACCTGGCCTTTCGATCCGGTTTTCCGCAGACCCTTTCCCAAAACTTCGACATGATGAATTCTCCCTACTTCATTGCATCCGAAAAGAAGTACGGAAGTGAGGATGCCGCACCGGAAGTACAGCAGTCTATCGGATTAAAGGCTCCACAGTTGCGCTCCCTAAAGGAGATTCTACCATCCTTAACGCAACTCAGGCACAGACCCCTAGTTGATCTCTGGTACTGCTCAGCAATTTCTTGAAGTCGCCCTGGAATGTCGATTGATCGACAGCGGCAGCCTCCGCTAGATCTGCACTCTTTCCCCTGCTTGAGTGCCCAAAGCACTTGCTCGAGGTTCTTGGAGGAAGATATACTAGAGAGGGGCCATAGCCTAATCTGGTTGAGTAGGCGAAAAAAACGAGTAATGGTATCATCGACTTCAACGGCCATTGCCTTCACGTATGGGCTTATGGTATGCTCAACTTTATCCCGGATATCATGGAACACATGGTGGCGGTGTGTTTTGATGGACGCTAGCAAATTATCTGGAATAGTAGCACACTCGATTTTGAAATCCTGGTCCTCTGGCACCTTCTCCTCAAGCTATCTCATGATTATCTTGTAAGAACTCAACCAGAAAGCTTGATGACTTCCCAAGGCACATGAAATCTTCAGCAATTTCGAGCTCCCGAGTTCGCCATGGATCTCTCCTCCGTGTCGCAGAGCTGCCTCTGTCCAACCCTTCAGGGGCTCAGTAAGGTCATACTTCTCACAGACTTCAGCCATCTTCGCAAGGAATAGAAGCGACGTCTCGGTAGTACAAGTCGGTTTGAAGTGAAGGACCCGTAAAACCGTGAGCATGGCTTCTGTATCATCGTGTGAAAGGGAGACCGTCCAATTCTCGTCCCCCGAATTCTGACCCTCGGCGAATATCCGGCTCAACATAACAGCGAAGACAGGTGACGCCAGACTTAGGATCTTTGAAGAGACTCGAACTGTCTTCTGCTCCCCTTTGCAACCAAGAAGTAGTAAAAGGTCACCGGCACGGTCGATGTCGCTGTGGCTGTTGTCTGTCATCGTGGATATGGATCGTGGATGGCGTTGTCTGTAGAACTAGAACTTCTGAAAATGAATGCTAACGAGAGGTAAGAATGAAATCAAAATGGGAATTCTGGAACTGACACAGGTTCAACCAGGTACTAGTACAGAACGCTTGGCAGAATATTTGTACGGCCCTAACCACTTACACAAATCAGGAAAAGGCATATTATCCCCTCTTTCGCTAACGTAGTGTTTCGTTGCCTGAGTATTCTCGATTTTGAGCGTATAATCAGAAGCGAGCTTCTGGAAGTGGCGCTGATATCTAGATTGTGTACCCTTGTAATTCGCTACGCCGTGCCTTGGATACCCTGAAGAGCGAGTGATATTTGGTTGAACATGCGAGAAGGAAAAGGTTAGGATGGAATGGTTTAAGCTTCTCAACACTGATCTGTCACTGTCAAGCAACAGTTTCGGTAGTTTGGCTACACCCAACAACATGATCAACATGATCCAAGCCCTCCTCTAAACCCAGTCAAATGAACACAGCTATGCACTATTAGTATTAATAATCATCAGGAGAGGTCTTACTGACTCATCGCAGTATGCTGAACAGCCAAAGAATCTGGTCGTTGATAATTGTAAATCTTTTCGATCCACGGGAGTAGCCAAACAAAGGAGCGTTCCGTCCGTTTGAGTGTGAGAAGGACGATACAAGACGTCTAGTTGGGGATTGACACAGAAACGCCGCAGAATCGACCATTGAATATTGCTAGGAATAGTTTTCAGATGGACTTAGAAGCTCTGCGTTCTCTTTATGATTGAGTAGGACAGATGAGCTCGGTATTTGCAGTGCTATAGTCACACACCAAACCACGTAAATTGAACTATCCTTGAGATTGTAGACGTGGATCCGCAGTCATGTTAATTTTGGAATGCCAATGCCTTACTAATGTTCTAGCTACCAGCTATTGCCTCTCCTACACATGGACATGATCGTGACAAATGAATAGTGCTTGTTCCACACATCGCTGGAGTCTGAGGGGTGTTGCTTTTACCCTATGCAGCGGTCAATCAAAATCTTCGAATCTTCGAGAACCAGGATCATACATAGGTCTACGTCTCGGTAAGAGAGTCCGACAGTATGAGGGCAATCTCCAATAATACAACAATTGCTCTCTACCTCGTCATCTTTGCCATCCCTACCGCAAGCGATGCAGATACCCTTAAGCTTCGTCATCGCTTCGTTTGCGGCAATACCCAAATGAGCCTTCGCGTTCAATCGCTCACAGTGGCAGCCTGGAGTCCCTGTGCATGGCACATAATTCGCTATGGCCACGGCTATATCTCAGATGGTGGAGGTTTGCACAAGTGTTGAGACAGGCCAAAGTGCAACCTTGTGGAGCCCTTAAAGGTAATGTGCAATCGTATTGGCCGCCGATATGGGACAGTCTTCAATAGGTCTCTCGATGGCGTACTGTAGGTCAAGTAGGGTAGCCTGTCGTTTGCGTCTGATACTGGCTTTATCAACATTCAGAGGGTGCGCATTGAATGGATCTTGAACATTGTTGAGACTCACCTAACAGACGATCAGAGATTTTGGAGAGGCCGTAAACATCTTCGGCTGGAGGCGATGGACTGATCATTGGACAAGAAAAAAACAATTCGGTGGTGCTGAAGAAGAACGCCCCACTGTTGCCGAACACATAAGAAATGTGCATCATCTTCATCCAGTCATCTTCTTCCATGAGGATTGACTTCCAGGCATGCAGCCAGACCTCGCTCCAGGCTGACAAGGGCGTGACAGTGTCATGTTTATCACAAAGCGTCGCCACATTCTCGAGAAGTGCGACAGAAACTTTCCTGGTTGTGTCATGCCCATGATGCAGGATATGACATACTAGCTGCATCGCCTCGGGGTCGTCATCTGGCAGAGATATCTCGCTAACATTTGTAGAATTCCGTAAAGCAACGCCTTCGGAAGATTTGAGGCTAAAGAGCGTTGCAAAGACAGGCGATGCCAAGCTCAGGACCTTGGAAGATACCCTCAGAGTCTTTGCAGAATTAGGATCACCAATGATGAACTTCACATCACCATTTGGATCCGCGATCAGGAATTTTGGCTGCCCGGAGGACGCCATTCCGTTGGACTATGTGTAATGAGAAATGATCCGATAACGTTTCTAGAATAAATAGCTAGCAGCGGTTTGGACCATGTCATGGGATCTTTCAGTTGGTGTATTATTGTGTGTTAATGTTGATGGGAGGGGGAATGATTCATGATTGCAGACAATGTGCTGGGTCGAGATACGTACTAGTCAGAACTAAAGGTCAGGCAACATCCCTGATCTCTCCTCAGGAGCCGTTTCTGGGTTGTAGTTACAACAAAAAATCGAGAGTTCTGCCAGTTGGTGTGCATTGCATCCGTGAGAAAAGCTTTCTTTGATTTTCATTTTAATCTTCGAATCTGAACGCTTACTACAATCAAACACTCTCTGGATAGTAGTGCGATAACTCCAGATGGCTCAGAAAAGCCACGTTTTCCTCCCAAATGTACTTCCGTACCATGATCGCGATCACACCTTTTGACGTTGCCTCATTGATTTTGGACTGAAGGGAGTACCGGTGTTCATAAGACTAAAGATTTAGGTTGAATATAGGTTCTTCATTAACCCTGTCGCAAAATCCCCGCAGACGAGCTGTGCAATTGCCTTTCTCAACAGAAATCTTTCCTTTCTTGTGGCAGCTCAAACACAGCCCACGCTGCTGAGCTTGGACTATGTTGGCAAGCCCTTGTATTCTAACCACCAGTTGCGCTCGAGCGCACCCGCAGTGAGCTCTGCTACAGGCCCGGTACAGACGCACCTTTCTCAAGGCGGTTTTTATGTTTATTGAACGGAAGGCTTTTGATGTTGGCCACATGTCAATGCTTTGGAGTTGTTGAAGGTGGTGCGTGACCGTGATAGGGTCACCATCGTCAACCAATAGTGGAGAGAGCAGGTTTTCCAGTGATTCGAGCAGTGTAGCAAGGAGATGTTCACGTTCCAATATCAATGCATCTAAGACGAATATTGGGTCAGGAATCTTAACGGTCATCCCACGGTGTTTTTTTCAATTAGGAGAACATACCTACTGTATCGTCACAGAACATGGTGTTTATGGGATCCATAGTTCCTTTTCGGATACGTATTTTGCTCGGACATCCGTACAAGATCAACAACGAGAATCGCCAGAACATGTCATGATGATTAATGACTGAGGCTATAGACATCATTGTTGCCAGGTGTTTCTCGTTCATAATGTTGTAATCCACAGTGTATAGACGCAATTCGATCCAAGAACTGAGGGCTACAGAGAGATCATATTTGTCGACGAGCGTTGCAATCATCTCCAGGAACGGTAGATCAACTTTCACGTTGGCCTCTTTCTTGAAATGGAGAGCTTGACATATCAAAGTTATACCTTCTACATCGTCGTCCGGAAGAGAAATCTCTCGTGGCCGCCCAATGACAGATCTGTCCTTGACACCACCTGCATTCCATTTGGGACTGAACATGGCGGCAAATGTAGATGATGCAAGCCTGAGGATCTTGGAAGAGACCCGAAGATGCAGCAGATCTTCAGGTTCATATTTTGGATCGCCAACCACAAAAACGATGTCCCCCTCTGGATCAATGTTGTTCGTTTGTAGTGGTCCGGTTGATGGGGCTGTTGTGAGAGACATCTTCGCTCTCACTTCGTGAAAAGACCTTGTTGTGTGAAATGGTGACTGTTTTTTACAAGCGGGCAGTCACCAGCAGGCCTGAGTATATTTCCAGAGACGAAGTGCCTGCAAACAGTTGAATTAATATACGAGTATACGAGATTGATTCATGAAAGTAGGACGTCTGAGAACACAGGTGCACTGTGATGGACTGACCAATGATTTTGCCAGGAATCAGGAGGAGTCCTATCTTGTGAAAATTATGTACAGATGGACGTTATTGAGGTAGGCTTCCTCAGAACAGTGTAGCATCAAAGAGGCATAAATGGTGAGCATACAAATGAGTATCGGGTGTTGTTGGGTTGTTCTAGGTAATATTATAAAAGCGACCCCAGTGTTGAGTGAAAGAAACTATTAGCCAAACAAGAACTAAGGCGGTTGATTTGACACCAGAAGACGGAGTAACGGAAGGCCCGAGACCGAAATTGGTGCACTGGCTGGGAACATCACCAGCGTGAATTCACTCTGTCTGGTGAAGCCCATGAGGGAATATACTACCTAGCTCAGCAGGACCCTAGAAGCCTTGAATCGAAAATCCCCCGGAAGGCATAAGGGAATCGTTTTACGTTCACTAAGTTTTTAGTCATCCGTAGGTCCCATTGTGTAGAATTTGTAGGCAAGAGGTCCTGAGAGATGTGAACAGCTCTTCTATAGTCCTGTATCTTTCTCTCGGCACCCGTTCCAGCGACCTATCCTATCTCTCCTTTAACCTTATATCATAAGCCTTTCCACTTTATCTTTCAACCCGCGGATTTGGTTTTGCAGATCGCTTGCTTCGTTAGTCGTGATACTAGCGCTGATGACGGCTCTAGAAACCCCACACGCCCTGCCCAACGCACTGCAAACCAAATTTAGCAGTGATATTCCCATATTCGAAGAGAGAGCTGCCTCACCTCTTACTCGGGACATACACATAGGGTACATTCTTGTCTGCGAGCAGAAGTCAGTGAGAAAATAAACCCAAGTGAACCCAAATGACAAGCCTTCGCAGAGCAGTGGCAGATGTAACAGAATTGCCAGTGGAGCGGTGTCCGCCGCTAGGACTATTATCTCACTCGTCCCTCTGTTCAAAAATGAGCTTTAAATACTCCACCTAAGCATCAAGGCTTTGTAATTCCACCTGTTCAAAGTCTTCGTGGCTTCGTTCGCCCTATAACCCAAACATTGTGAGCCCGACCCAGAAAGTAGTAGGGAAGCATTGCGCGAACCCTTTCTTCAGCTGACGGTAGTGCTGTGCCTGCTGGACGAGATCCAAAATCTCTTGCGCTAACGCAGGATCCGCAATAGGCCACGCTGGGGGCATTAGCAAAGCAATGCATAGAAGTCGAGGAAGGGCACCGTACCAGCTGATTGAGACTGATCAGCCATTGTAAGTGTGATGGTAGTTGTAGATTCGAAAGAGTAGGATTTCGTCTGTTGGAGAATACGGTCACAATTTTGGTACAAGATGTCTGCAAAGGGTTCACTGGAGAAAAGCTTCCTCGCCCTTTGCACTTCTGGAATAAATGATTTTCATCGTCGCAAAGAACTTAGAAATTTCTCAGTGCATTTGATAGCTCAAGCTAGTACAGAAGTGGCCTAGTGCAGCCGCCATCAGATCATGACCACCTGAAGCAACAACCCCAACCGTATCCACCAGCTCTCCAACGTCTTGATCAAATTCATCCGAAGTCCATCCGTCCTGCTACCGATTTCTTGCTCTCTAAAGCCATCTCGATTATCACACCTCTCAAGATGGCGACAGATCTCTGGTATGACCCCTTTGCCCTTGCCTTTTATATACCTATTGTCTACGGGGGTACCGGCAGTGGCCTACAATCTTGACAGCTTCCTTCATGGTCAGAATCGCGATGATCTAATACCTGCTGACTTTTGAACTCGACAGCCCTGTGTATGCTGTCAGTGCACCCCTTCTTCGAGTTGGCCCCTGCCAGAGCTCAGGCTCCCATTCAACGCACCAAACTCATATAGGAGCTGTGAATACTGACATCCTCGATAGCCCTTTTTCGGCGCTATGGGATGCACATCCGCCATTGTGTTCACCTGTTTCGGTGCCGCTTATGGAACAGCCAAATCAGGAGTCGGTATCTCAGCAATGGGTGTCTTAAGACCGGATTTGATCGTCAAGAGTGAGGTTTGAAGAAGCCAATATTGACCGCCGCTGGCTCACAAATCCTCAGACATCGTTCCCGTCATTATGGCTGGTATTATCGGTATCTACGGCTTGGTCGTCTCGGTCCTGATCTCCGACGGTCTGAAGCAAGAGATGGCATTATACACTGGCTTCATTCAATTAGGTGCAGGTCTTAGTGTCGGACTGGCTGGTCTTGCTGCTGGGTATGTAGTCTACGGAAAACCTTCGCAACCTCAAACAAACCAAGCACATCTCGCTGACCCTAACTTTTCCAGCTTCGCAATCGGTATCGTCGGTGACGCAGGTGTCCGCGGCACAGCCCAACAACCCCGACTCTTCGTCGGCATGATCCTGATTCTTATTTTCGCCGAAGTCCTTGGTCTCTACGGTCTGATCGTTGCCCTGCTCATGAATTCCAAGGGCACAACAGATGTTCGCTGCCAATAGATAAAGACAGCTGGCCGCACGAGCCAGGCAAACAAAGCTGAACCCTACCTGGTCCGAGACTGTAATCGAGCTACGTTCTAATCGATCACGTTCACCCAATGTATGAAAACGAGGAGAGTGTTGTGTTGGTAGTGGGAAGGAGGATAAGTTGAGCGTGTGGCTCTATTTGGCGTTGTTGTGCATTAGAATACTGCGGTAAATATGGGCTTTGCGAGACATTGTCAAACATTAAACTCCCAGCAATTGAATCCTGGGGCAGATCCGGGCATTGAGAGAATCTTATGAAATCCCGACATCTCCGCACTTGAAATCTTTCCATGCGTTTCTTACTCTTTCGTTTCAGCAGCCAAGCCGCAGAATCATGCCACCACAATTGGCATCAAGCTAGCTCTTGACACTTCACATTGGTTGAGCAACTAATTATGATAAACCGGAAATAGAAATCTGGTCCCATTTCAATATGCCTCTTGATATATTCAGCCGTAGATTCACAGGAACAAAGTAGAGTCATAAAGGCCCTTCTAAACTACTCGACCAGGCATGTCAAGAGCTCAAATCCGCGGACTCAGCTCTCGTGATGATGCAGGACGAAATTAATATACCTCGAGCAGCCGGCAAGGCACTCACAGCCTATCGAGCTTCCTCCTCAAATTCTTCGTCCTCTTCATCAATTTTTTATACTTATGCTTCTTCATCTTCAGCTTCCGCTGCCTCTTCACACTAATCGCCATCCACCCATCACTTTCGCCCACTCGTTCCAGATATTGTGCTTGCCTTTGTCTCATCCGCCCCAAGAAAGGCTGGTTTTGAGGTGCCGGTGGCAAATATCTGATGCTGTTGCCAGATGACTCTGGGGATGGCCCTTCGATGATAGGGGTTGTGTGTGTCTTGTATGTTTTTTGACCGTTGGGATAGGAGGTTTCATGGATGGTGAGGGTTGTAGTGTACGATTTTTGCGTTGGTTCGGGTGGGGTGTCAGCTTCTGTCTGGCTTTGAGTTTCATGAGATGCTCTCTGGGAGCTTTCTGTCCGAGCACCCAATGGGACGGGTGCAGGGGGAGGAACAAAAGGACGGAAGTTCTTGGCTAATTCTTGGAGGTTGAGGTGAAGGGTCTTAGCAGGGATGTCGAGGTGATGGGTCGGGTGATCTGAATTAGAAGAAGAGGCCTGTGTTACTGCTTGACGCAGGTCCATTTCTTCTGGTGACATTTGTTGAGCGTCCTGGCTTTGACTAGCAGAAGCCGCACTCTCGAGATTATCGACAGCAGAAGACAAAGTATAGATGACATCTGCGGTTTTTGCTCTAGATGGGGGTTTGGCGTCAAAGATTCTTGAGAAGGCTTTATTGGAGGATTCGTTGGGGATTGGTGTCGTCAATGATATTGGTCGGTGTATCGAGAAGAAGGAGGACATGTGGATATCTTCGATTTCATTAGGTGGGCGTTTATTTAGGAGAAAGAAAGTGAATACGGAGCCCATACCTGACGGATGGAGATGTGTCGTCGAAGGCACACTTGGAAGGTTCAAAGCTAGCTCATCGCCATACTTCTTCGTATTGTCTTGTAGCCCGTCCCTCGGCTTTCGTTTGCTGATGCGGGCGCTGGGGCGCTTCTCGGCGCCCTCCTTGGTCGCTGTTTTTGCCTCCTTTGTAGAAGCTTCTGCATGGGTTGCAATTACTCGCGAATCATCCTTTGGTGGACTTGGAGTTTTCGATGAAGAATGCTTGCGTTGGTGTATATGTGCTGGTGACCGGCTTGTTGAACCTGTTATCAGGGCCTGAGTAGTTCTGGTAAGGGTCGAGCAAGATAGGCATGTCCATGGGTTCATGCGAATGACTTGACTCGAGCACAGTGCCATCCTGTTGACCACCAAGGGAAGCACGACCTTCCCTGTTGGCCACTTTGGAAGAGTGAAATGGCCTTTAGATTGCGCAGAGGAAGTGGAGTGAGAAGGGCAAGCGTGCCAAGTGATCGACGGTAGCCGTCACACGTTATCTATAAGTGCAAGAACGGCTCCCTCACTCCCTGCCGGCAGCACTACTTGCATACATCAGAGTTCCGTAATTTCTGCAGTATGATGGACTGGTGTTGTTTGTTTTGACTTTCACTATAATTGCTATACAATCCGACCATTCTCCGACCGAAGTCTGCTTCTCCCGGGCTAAAGCCCCAAAATCTTCCGGAGATACAGTGACCACTATTTGCCAGCCCACAAGCAACATCTTTCATCTAAGTCATCACCTATGTGCGCCGAACAGCTCCAGAAACAACGAGAAAAGGAAGTTGCGCCGCGTAATGCATGTGGGTATAGCATCATGATAAGTCGAGTCAAGTCGCATGGCTGGTGTTCGAAATCTGCTTGTGTATGCGTAGTGCCCATCATTATAAAATCAACGTGGTAAGATTGCTCTGAATAATGGTATCTTGCACGCTCTGCATTGTGAGCTTCAGCAGGTTGGTATCCGTGGCGTTCGTGAAATGCACATATATTTCTCGATCCTCTGTCCTATTGAGACTGCGAAATTTGTTGGCGAAATATTCCGAGGCTGCCTTATAGTCGTTGGCAGCTCCTGTATAGTCCGGGAAATAATCGCTGACCGGCTTTTCCGAGATCTTCTCCTTGAACAGATCCGTTTTGTTAAGGAAAAGGATGATAGAAGAACTCTTGAACCACGTCAGGCTCATGATGGACTCGAAGAGAAGCAAAGCCTCCTGCATTTGATTCTGGTGCAGAGATCAGCGTCATGTCAATTTCTCACCATGGAAGTTGAAGCTCATACTGCTGTCTTGTCTTCCACGAGACATTGGTCATATCCACTGAGGGCGGCGACGAACATCAGACAGTGCACTCCTTCGAAGCAATGAACCCATTTCTTTCTTTCAGACCGCTGCCCTCCAACATCAAACATGTGATAATTAAGCTGACCGAGCTCGAACAAAGTCTCTGTTATACCAGTTGTGCGGAGGCGGGAGCGCAGAACATCTTGATCGCTCGGCAAATAGTCCTTAGCGAAGAGTCGGTCGATGTTTGAGTAGTAGCTAGTCGCACTTAGTCACTGATGAGAAAACAATGAAGGTACCAAAGCTTACTATTGTATATTATCATGGAGGGCGTATTCATTGCCCCGTTTTATACATTTCTGAACTGCTGGGTCTTCCCACAACCCCTTCATGGCATGTTGACACTGCGATGGGAAGGTGTCATCAGGTCCAATGTCTGCGGCCGAAGCTATAACGCGCTCATATTCCTGATCGTGTCTTAGCCTATACCACGATCATTCTAACAGAATTACTCACCGGCGATTTCTCATTCTCGTAATCTAGGCCTAGCTCTCGCATTTCCTCTGCAATGATCTTGAATGCAACTATCATGTTCGAGAAAATGACTTGACGGACTTCCTTCCGTTCATCCAGCCGAAAGCCTTCCGAGTAAATAATGCGCATTTGCTTCAGGATCGTAGATTTCCCTGACTCGCCAGCCCCCAAAAGTAGGATCTTGACCTGTCTAGCCTGCACTTTCTTATCCTTCCGGATCAACTTTTCGATTTCCATATTTCGCTTCCGATCCTCGCTGGTCGTGCGGGTAAGGGCATTACCCCCTGACTTTGGAAAGCACATGTTGAACACCATGGAGCCTAATTCCTAGGCGAAGAGCGAAGTTCTGCAGGTTGTGGCTTCTACAATAGAAAATGGTCAGTCGGTCTCAATTGCTGACAAATTTGGCCGGTGTAAGATTCCACAGCGATGAACACAATCAATTAGGCCCCGGCGACCGTAGAAGTAACCGGAAACGTACCTTTACTGGCCTTGATAGACCAACTGGAACAATGGAAGGATGCTAATGCTGGAGGACCGGGGCGTGGTTGCCTATGTACAATGCCGTGGATGCAGGCCTCGCTGCTGTAGAGGAGGGCAATGGAGGCTCGTCGCAACAACCGAGGAGTCTTCAGACAATCATATGAGACAATTGTGAACTAGTGAGCAATGTGTTATGCGATCTTTCTGAACCAAAGATGGAGAAATGACGAAATAGGTTTCTGGGATAGAGGGATGTCGTTGTAGCGGCCCCCACAGCACCTTACCCCAGTAGGTTGCCGCTTAGGATAATCAAGATGGTGCTTTACGTACCTTACGAGGCTCCGTCGACCGTCGCCTAAGTAATTTGTGTCTTACTAGCGATGCGTGTAGTATCGATCTGCCGGAGAATTTTGTGCTTCACAGCTACCGGCGCTGCCTTTGTGGGTGAGACAGTGAATCTCCAAGCGGCGCAGCACTCCAAGTCCCTCCTTGCGTTGTCCTTTGTCAAGCTTGTTTCTCTTCGATGCCTTGCACGGCGGCCTTCATCGACCGGCGTGTTGCCAGGAGCCAGATAGTGAGCTGGTGGGAAAGGCGTTAGTTGGTCAAGCAGATGCCGATACGACCCGAGGTGTTTCACCGTTGCCGACGGCTGGTCTTGGCTGTTGTCGAACGCAGAGCTACGTTTCAAACAATAACCATGGACGTTGAAATTCGAATGCGTTGTGTAGGCAGCCGCAGATGGCTTCAAAGCCGAGAGCACTGTTCGCAGCGAGAGCGTTCGCCCGCAGATGCACTGTGCCTCGGCGGGGTTTTGCCTTACTGATCAAGTTGAAGCAATTGGCCAGTTCACCGCTTGAAACCCTGTCCACCATGCGCGGTGTCAAGCCCTGCCAATGCGATGAAAGCTTAGTCTACTTTACCTTACGCCCCGTTTTGGTAAGCGCGATCTTCTTCCCCTTTACTTTTACTGTAGTTCCACTCCTTCGCTCCTTCGACTTTCCACATGTCTCAATCTTCTTCAACGCACTACTGGGGTATGATGTCCTTCACTACATAACTTCCACCCAAAGTCCTGTTCTATCCTCAATTGTATAAGTGACAGTCAATGTCATAGCCAGCCTCGTAAACGCCATTTGTATTCCGATGGCCTCACCATCACTCATGCTGCCTTACACGGCCCCCATGTACTAAATCATGCAGACGTCAGGCACTGATCCAGCATACATACGTTTGATCTTCTTGGCCTCTGTAAACCTTCCCTCATCTGTCAAAGCTGAAAAACCTCGCGCGTCTTTGTACAATGCCATTGATTCTGGAGAAGAAACGCCGCCGTGTCTTTGTCCCCTCAATCAAATGCTATTGTTGTTCCGTAGCGCTGAAGCACCTTTCTCCTTTGAACAGACTAGAATATCGTCGGATTGCACCTCAAGATCCCTTTGATGACTATTCAGACTGTACTTTGAACTGTGCTTTGGATTTTCTCATCTTTCGTTCATCTACATATACTCAACATCCTTCGCTAGCCTCCCATTCTTTCCTAGGGCCTTTGGCTAGCAGACCGCTCTAGACCTCCTATCAAGTGTCAGCTCCATATTGAGATAAATCTCGGAGGTATGCTCTACGTGCCGCAGACACAGTCGACTCATTTGCATTGGATCTACTCATTTGCAAGATCGGAGAAGCCCTACTTGCCCAATTCTTCTAACCACCCAGTTTGATCACTGGAACGTGTCGGCTATATAGCGGTAACATCCCGACCCAGCCACCTGGTGTCCAAAGGTACCAATTAGAGTGGAGTCAATGCGATTGATCATGCGCGTGGCTGAATATCCCGGCTAGGTGCTCAGGTCCGAAATCACCACTTTCATTCCCAGCCTAAGTCAGCATTCTCGTCCCCTATTATATCTCTCGCAGATCCTTCAGTCAATAGCAAGTGCCAACTTTACTCTCCGCCACGCCATAAATAGCTCTCATTGAGACGCAACTTTTCGGGATGCTTTGCCGTTTGCCCATCGCTAAATTTGACATACCAAGATTCAATCAGCGGACTGCTGTACCAAATGCTGGTTTCAGGCCCTCGATCTTGTCATCTAGCACTATGCACTGTACTAGTGGATTCAGAAAGCGATAATGGAGATGACCTTGGTGGCTAGGCAGAGGGAACCCCGACAATTCGACGCTCTCTAGACGCGTCTTCAAATTGGTGACAGCTAGAGTTTCATACATGGATCCCACTTCTTTTCTTAGTTGCAAACTGAGAATTCGCAAAGCTCGAGTCCATTCCTTTCAATCTAAGCTGTTCACAACTCCGACGGCAGACAGGACAAACATTGGGGGCCTCAGGAATCTCCCAAACCCACGAGTAAGAAGACGTTCTTCCCTGGTAGACTTGCAGGCCTCCTCGATAGAGATTCCATTTGTCAGGCAAACCTGTCACTCTATCAAACCCTCGAAATCTGACTGCATGAGGAACTGCTCGGTCCTAGAGGTAGTATGACTGGTTTCAAAGGTGCGCGGATGCTACAAATGCAGAATCCAACCTTACTCGTACGGCTTAACAATTGTTTCGCGGTTTGTACGAAAGTGACCCTCGCAACGCTACCGATTTGACATCATTGAGATTTGTGGGCTCGAGCATCGCTTACCGGGATCCGTCGGTTGGTGCCGAGATGCATACGATTGGCGAATTATCCCTTGAGTGGTGGTGTGAAGATTGGTTGATTACTGAACATCGTTTGGTGTGTCGCAAGGAAGATTCGTAGAGCACTTACTCATTCAGGAAGATCTTGCTCTCGAAGAGTGACCAGATAAGGCAAGGCGTGCTTGAATTCGCCATATGCACGTGAAACCGCCTACACCGCAAGAGTTTGTCATTTCAGATGTAAGCAATGATCTGTTGGGGCTAAGAAGCGGTTTGGAGCAAACATGCAGCGGCAGCTCTAAGCGGGGAGCCTCGTTGGATCTGATAGGTTATGCAGGAAATCATGTAAGTGACTAGCAGCTGACATGAACACCCTGCAGGGCTCCCCTAGAACGTCTCTCGAAACTTGTTTGACTAGCTCCTCGTATCACCAGCCTTGAGGACACACCCTCTTCGGAAAGCCACCAACTATCCTGCCATCTCCTCCTAGGGCCGAACGTCCACACGTGGCACTGCTAATAATGGCTTCGGGGTACCCTTTACGGTATCTGCTCAAAGGCTTGAAAGTCGGTGAAGGCTAGCATCCGGCTACGTGCTGTGCGTATATATCTATACCTCCTACCGTCGGCCTCCGCTGTGCTCATTCTCCAAAGACACACATCTCAATCCGCTGTCCCAAGATTCTGAGTTCCTTGCTTTCCAGCAGTCGCTCAACAGCCATTTCTATCTTCCTGCGACTCAAACTAGCGACTGTGTTCCTCTTCCAGATGGATCACCTCTACATGCAGCCTGGTGCAGACTACTGTGCTTCCCCAATGTCTTTTGCCAATGTCCCCGACCTGGTGCCTTGCGCATACGATGACGCCTCGACCGACCCAAGTCCAAGTCCCCCCATGGTAAGGCTTGTATTGCTCTGCTCCGTCAACGCCGAATACTAAACATCGTCGTCGCAGGTGTACTCCAGCCTCGACAGTCAATACACTCCATACTCCAACTCCGCTACATTCCCACATTATTTCGACGCGCAACCACAAATCATCGACTCCATCGAATTCACAGACCTTACCCGCCCTCAGATGGATGACCGACGAAGGAGAAGATCAAACACCGCTCAAGGTAAAGAGACGGTTTCGATTATGCGCATTGTGAGTCCCTACCACAGTCCGCTTATCTCCGCCATCACGATATGCTGACCATCTCTTCAGCGTCGCCGCGCACAGAACAGAGCCTCACAGCGGGCGTTTCGTGAGCGCAAAGAGAAGCACGTTCAGCACCTAGAGCACGAGCTTGAAGAGCTGGAGAAGAAGTACCACACTCTGGAACGATCATACTCAGACCTCGACAGCACGGCGACCAAGTTAAAGCAAGAAGTCAAGAAGTTACGGGGTGAACTTGATTCGGCGAAAGGGTGGAGAGAGAACTCGGTCGGTGGGAACACACAACAGCCGTCGACGTTCTTCGATCCTTTCGTATCCGACCATTTCTTTGGTAATGGGAAAGACATGGGTTCCTGATGGTGGTCCGATTTCGCTTGACTCACCGTTCTTTCCACTTCTGTGCTTTCAGGGGTCCATGTACAGTTTCTTGGATAAAGCGTGGCGGTCTGGCGCAACCTGGTTGAAAAAGTGGATGACTCAAGACGGGAGTCTGATGTACGGCGTATGTGCCTTGGACTTTAGCGATATTATCCCCCTGTACTTTAGTTTATGAAACTCTTTTTCAGCATCCAACCCAGTCGCTAATACCTTACAAATTAATGACATGCGGGGCAGCGCAAAAAGTTGCCCTGACAATCTGACAACCCCACAAAAACCCGACCAACCTTATTTGGAACCTTGGCAAGAGACTGATGCACGTCTTCTGCAAGTGTGGCAGACGATTGTTGCTCCGCCCTTCTTTCAATGAGCAGGGCCCCTTTTGGAAATGGGGTTCAGTAATCAGTGGCCATGTGGTATTCTGAGGTAACATAGCCTGGCGTCGCATCCTTCCCTTCCTTGGCTGAATGTGGGCAATACATCCTGTGAGTGTCACTCTAAAGTGAAGTGGACACGTTCGCCGCGTTTTGCCATGCATGCCGCCCGCGGCCTTTTTCGGACTCGCGTGCTGCGGGGGCCCTAGAAGTGGAAGTGGGCTGTTCTAGAATATCTTGGGTTGCTTGGCGAAGGTATGCGATCGGTGGGCGGATGCGGTGCGCGAGTCATGAGATTGGGTGAGTTGTTCGTGCAGGGAGGGCTAATAAGGGTTTGAGGCTCTTTGATTGAAGGATTCGATATGCATGAATTTCGTGGTTGATGCGTCGACGGGCATTACACCTTCGTGACCACCCACATGCATTTTTGTGCACACCGCTCATGCGAGCGGTTGATGTGGTGCAATTGGCTGATGGGGAGCATGGCTTCGTGGATGGGGTGGCACCTGACTTTGGGAAGGAGATTGCGCAGGTAAGTGTGAAGATTGTTTGTGTTGCGGTCAACTCCGGAGGGTAAGCTTTGTGGGCAAGATCGGCGAGTTATTCAATCCTCTTTCTCAAATAAAACGCACGAGATAAAACAAGTGTCGAGGCCGATCGCAAGTAGCATTTTATTCCAGGTCGATCATACGACCTCACCTCGTCTAATGCTTAGGGGCAGTCAAGTTGTGGCCGCATGGATGGGCGCGACATCCTACAAGGGGCATACTGGATCTTCATGATGTTAGTGGCTGGCAAGAAGACGCCAACAGCAGAGCCTGATAATTCGCGAAGAGTCATTACCAATTATCGAGGGGGTAAACAGGAGATATGGCGGACTCACGGCTCTACCAAATTCGCTGTGCCGCCTGAGATAGCCCGGTATGCGCGTGGATGGCCAAGGACACGATTTTGGGGTCCAGAAGTGTAAGGCTGATATGTGTAGATCGACAGATTGTAGGGGCACCTTGTGGGGATGAGCTCAGGGGGTGATCCGTCAAGCCTTGTAGTGAGTAAGGTCTTGTTACAACAAGCGATCATGCTTGTAATCTAACAGGATGCCAAGGTCTTTCTCTCCTTCTGCTGAACTAGTTTTCCCGAGGAAAATTCCGCCTCCTAGGCTTATTTGTGTCAAGCTTCAAGACCGAGTTTCTCTGAGGTGCTTTCAAGCTGGTACTGTTCCCTTCGGAACGAGATTCCGTAGAGAAAGGTCGTAAACCACATCCTCAATTTTCTTAACGCTATATTTAATGCTATCACTTCGTCGTCTTAGCGAGTCGTTTTTCAAGTTGAGGATCTGGAATCCTGCATGAAGCTCCTTGACGAATTGGCTTATCACCAACGGTCGCTGGTAATCTCCGAGTGTGACAGAGTTGACGGCCAACCGTGCGAGCTCCTCGATAAGGCTGGTGAGCGATTGTAGATATTCTTCGACTGTTAGGTGGAATCGGTCTTCTTCTTTGAGACTGACAGGGACTGTCATATGTTCAGCATGGTGATTCTTGGGGGATCGTCATCACTGACCCCCAAGAAGTTTTCCCACTTCCTCAATGGGCAAAAGCCCGCTCTTGGTTTCTTCTCGGTAACTGCTAGAACTAAGCCAGCCCCAGAGAACGACTGCAAAGCTCTAGGTCCTGTTAGCATGTTAGGACTATGAGAGACCTCAGTATCTTACAGCGTTCTGCATCTCTCTTGACCACAAATTGTTGTACTTGTAATAAGGATGCTTTGACGCTAGTTCGTTGAGTTTAGCAATTGTTTGAGCTTGTTTCCTGATTGATTCCCGGGCCTCCTCAAGCGCTACTCGGACTGCTTGACCACTTAGCATGTAGCATTTTCGATTTATCTGATAGGAGTACTGACGGTCTCTTTGGGGCGTGGAGTGAGCGCGAGAGAGTATAGATGTAGTGATCCTGTCTCTACGTTCCATCGATTGCACAATGTTCTTAATCTCCTCACGAGTCTGAGCGTCCTCATCAAGTTTGGTCTGCAGATACTCAAAAACAGTAGGGCTGACCATGCCCTGTGTGTTGGAGCTTGAGTCGGTCATACCTATAGCGACTTAGAGTTGGTGGTAGGATGAAGTTACTGACTAGAATGTAGAAGGGGCACTGGCTAGTCAATCAAGGCGGCAACAAATGTGGAATGAAAAGCTTATGAAGATCTTGAGAGTCAAAGTCGCGATTGATTTTGAAACATGAAGTACTTTATTTGCACGTTTCACGTTTATCGCGCTAATAAGCGAGCGCCAAGACTATTCAAGCACAAAGCTTCCTCAACGACGATTTTACTTATTGTCGACAACCATACAGGCGTAGGATACACATTTCTTTGCGACCTTTCACACACTCAAATCAAATGGCTGGAGCAACAGTACGTACTCATACTGCTTTGCTGTTCTGCCCAAGCACTTCGCTGGGGCATTCAAGAGCAGCAGGCTAAGTGTGTCCTCCACAACGTAGAAACCCGCGCGCACAAGCGCCCTTCGGCAGCAAAACACCTCTGGCAAAGGCCAAAAACCTGGGAAGATCACCAAAAAGGTATAAATTCTACATGCTATTGCCAGAAGACTCTTCCGTTTCCAGGCAGCTACTGATTCTCGGGATCACTGCAGTTCATCATCAACGCCTCCCAACCAGCCTCGGACAAAATCTTTGACGTCTCTGCATTCGAGAAATTTCTCCATGATAAGATCAAGGTTGATAATCGCGTTGGAAATCTGGGCGACACGATTGCGATCAGCCAGCAGGGCGATGGAAAGATCGAGGTTATTGCGCACACGCAATTCTCTGGACGATACTTGAAGTACTTGTAAGCCATTCCTCTGATTTAGCCCTATACATCAATCGAGAATGCGGGCTTGAGCATGCATTTTGGAGTGGACAAACCGGCTGACGTAGCTGTGATCAGGACAAAGAAATTCCTGAAGAAGCAGCAACTGCGAGATTGGCTACGAGTGGTCTCTACGTCGCAAGGTGTCTACGAGCTTAGATTCTTCAATGTGGTCAATGATGATGCAGACGAAGATGATGAGTAAAAAATAAAAAAGGCCCTGGGATTGTGTAGCTACATCAACGAACATTAGTTGCAACAGTGTCCCTTCAAACCAATCCCATCCAACTGCTACTCCAGAGCTTTCACTTATTCACTGCTTCGATTCGCCCTAGGGGGAATACATGGGATACTCAAATTGGTATCGACCATACCGTTGATCGCTTAGATCACGTAGTTAGTATGAATCGATGTCTGCTCCAGAAGAACGGTGCTCTTGAAATCGGAGATGTAGTGGACAGCCATTTGCTTATCATGAGCATGCAATCTTATGTACATTTCTTTGATGGTAAGGAAAAGCCACATTTGGATCGCACATGGTTCGCACTAGGCACCTCGGCCGAAAAGGCTGACGGCCGAGACCGCTAGCCGCTAGCCGCCAACCTCCGAATCTCTTCTTCTCTGCCTCACAAAGAGCTGATAGCCCACGGCCTCGTCTCACACAGGAACAGTCAAACAGAAGACGAAATTGAGGTGTAAGCAAGCGTCGTCCTCCATGTGAAGTACACACAGCCCGGAACATTATGTCGTAGTCATCCTCACCCCAGGCCTGCTCGCCAATAGTCGAAACACTCACCGCCATGCGGCTTGACTCAAGGAAAGAAGGTTTTGTACACAGTCCAAGTCCTCAACCTCTCGAGGTGCAGACTCCCCCATGAATGCCGCCACTTCATCATCCCCACTGGGGCTGGAGTTCTCTTTCTCTTCGCTGATGGAGCTCTTGCTACTCAAACGTCCTATTATTGGAGTCTCACGGTGCATCAAAGCGTCAAGGCTGGCGGATTGACTAGGGACACGCAGACTCTCTTCCAGAATGCGGGCTACTTGCTGAGAATCGGCAGGCTTGCGTCTCCGTGGATTGCTTGTCTGAGTTCCCGGCTCCCAGTTTTCCTTATCCGAGTCACCATTTTCATCTTGGAAAACATCAGTCTGAGACCCTGACTTTGACTTCTTGTGGACCCTAGTCCCAAGGTTCTGTTTTTGGGCATTGCTTGTAGTGGTCTCCAGTCTAGCAACGGATGACGTTGCCCGTGCAGGCTTTGATTTATTGGACATCTGACTGTCTGCTTTCAATCTTTTCGTGATCTCGGGTTTTTGAGCATGAACATGAGCATTACGCTTGTTCGGATTAGGGCTCATGGCTTTCTTATTTTGACTGCAGGATCTAATCAAGCTGATAGCGGCTGTAGCTGATCCACGCTCCTCTCGCTCTGCTTGCTCCGTCAACGCGTTACGAGCATCACTGTCGCAGTAAAACTCCCAGGTCCGGGAGTCACGCGATCTCCCAGTCATAGGCCGACTCGGAAATGGCACCATATTTGTTTCCTGCGGAGCCCGACCAGTTGGTTCGAGAGCGCTGTGGCTACGCTGGAGGCCGACGTTGGGACGTGGCATGGCATTGCTGGACGGTGCACGTTGAGGGTGAGGAGGTGACGGCGTTTCCCCTGTACTGGTCGTGACTTCTGCTTTTCCATTGAGAGATAATGATAGTCTGACTTGGGACGTGGTGCGTTTAAGTGACCGGGATGAATCTGTGACACTTTGGTCTAGGCTGCTTTGTCCAAGTCCGTCCGCGATACATGACGGCGCAGCAGACGGGTCGTCATGTATCATGAATGAAGCACTGCGTCGATTCGCAAAGTATCCAGGACGTCGTTTGATTTGGAATGTCTGTTCCAAAGACCTCGTAAGATTCGCCGATCGATCTTGAGCTTTCTCAGTACTCGCGGCAGGGAGTACAGGCATCTCAATAGGTTTCGCAATTTCCCGAAATCCATCCTGGGTATCTTTCGTGTCCGAAATGGTTTCTGGGCCTGTTGCTTTCCCTAAAGTAACGATATGGGTCTTAACAGGTGCGTGAGTATCTTTCCGTGCTGGAGGGATTGCAGGCATGCTGTTGACCGTAGTTTGGCTACTGATGGTACTCTCTTGACTTGAAGAAGCCTGCCGCTGACTACTCTCCGTTGTACGCAGGCTCGAAGAAGGCGCGATGTTCGAGTATCCTTGACCCGAGTAAAAGTTTGAGATTACCTCATGCGGCAGTAAGGGTTTTGATTTACGACGTGCCATTTGACGACGGTTCTGGAACCATATCTGCAGACGACAGGAGTCAGTACTGCCGGGCTAAAATGAAATGATTTTCCTCCAGAGCATTCTATATCCAGTCACAGAACGGCTAACCTGCACTTCCTTTTCTCCTAAAGCAACACGATTGACTATTTCCATTCTTGCGGCCTTATCGGGTTTGGGATTTCGCTCATATTCCGCTTCGAGGATTGCATGGTCTTGGGGGCTGCAATATCGATCAGTAAACATAGGTCATTTAAACTCTTGATTGGTGTTTCTTGCCTGGTCCGACGCCGCTTCTGGCGGATAAGGTGCTGAGTTTCAATATCTGGTAATAGCTGCTGGCTCGCGGTATCCTGGCTTGGGGTAAGAAAGACAGAGTCACCATCCTGCTCTTGAGAAGTGTCATCTGTCTTGTCTTGTGAGGCCGATGATGGCGGCATGTCTTCAGCGGTCTCCATGTCCTATAGCAATGCACAAAATGTAAGAATGCTTCATGGAGCCATAGCCATCAGTCAATAATGATGCTGTCATAAGAATTGCAAATATGGTCGAGGGCGAGGCGCGTCGCGTCTTGGTGGGATTGAATATCGCTGTCGATCCCTTCTTCGCGGCCCGTTGCCGCTTTTGACGCAATTCCCTACCGAGGTACTAGCAGAGTACACCCGTGGAGTAACTTCCTCTGCACCTAGGTTGACTGTACCAGATTCGATAGTCATGCTGAATGAGCGATGCCTATCCAAAGCTCCACTGTGCGATCTCTCAAGGTATTAGGAAGGATCCCACTACAGAAAACCAAAGGGTTTGCGACTATGACTTCGAGAACAACCCATGAAGAAAGAACAGCAGCAGAACGCCGTGAAGCGGGTATACATGCTGTAACGTTGTCCAGGATAGAGCAGCACAATTCTCGGGTCCGAATTTTGCGCTTACGACCTTTAAGGTCGAAAGGAGATGAGTCTATGAAAGCAAGGGACCTTAACCAACGAGGGATCTCTGTGGCTGACTGCCTACCTCTACAGTATAGTTCCTTCCGGGGCAGTGGCTAGACGTGCATATTCCAGAGGTACCACAGGCAGGTGGTTTCACAATAACCTCTACACCTCGAGACTTGAAGGTGAATCAATATCTGGAACTTGCTGTCCAATCATCGCCGGGGAATCCTCCTGCGGCATGGCTTTGGCAGAAAAAAGAGAAAATTTTGGGCAAAGAGCTGCTCATAAGAGCCGGTGGAAACTTCGTCTGGCCTCCTCCAGGTCTACAGCTCGAATCTATCAAAAACCTTGTCTTCGTCGCTGGTGGGGTTGGTATCAAGTTAGTCGATATACCTATGGGGACTTTGAAGAGTTACGAGACTAATGACAACATTACTTTAGTCCCCTGCTATCCATTCTTTCTCACTTAGACCAGCATCCTGATCAATGCCCGCCATCATTGACTTTTATCTATGGCGCTAGGAAAAGCGCCTCAAAAACCTTGTCCTCCATCCTCTTCTTCAATCGACTTCGCGGAATATTTGCCCAGGAGAAATACTTATCGGAAAGAGTACTCGAGCTTTTCCTTACGACCCCAACTGATCTAGATTCTCAACCTGAAAACGATCCGGAAAAGATTGCTGTTCTCCAAAAGCTCGACAAAACTTACATATATCCTCAAAGGCTCTACTTTAGGCGCTTTGAAAAAGAGGATCTGCTGCGTGCTATCGGTCCAGTAGCAGAAAGAAGCAGGACTTTAGCGTACGTGTGCGGGCCGCCAGCTATGACAGACTGGGCTGTCGCTAAGCTGAAAGAGATTGAAGGTATGGACGAAAAGAGAGTATTGTGCGAGAAATGGTGGTGATTAGATGCAAGAAATGGCTTCGCCTTCTCCTACATTATTTTGAATCTTGTTGTGCCGAGCCTGATGTGATGCAGCGATTTAACCGCACGATTCTACTTCCATTGCGTATACCCCTTTCAACTGTTGCCATTTGAGCGAGTATTGTCATGATTTGAGAAGGGCTCAGGGTCTGGATATCGACATGTCCTGATCTCGTCGTCGCAATGGCCTTCGAGCTTAGAGGCAGACTGACTAACGCTTCTGGCTCTCAGTCATGCCATCGTGTGTATTCTGAAGATTGAAATCAGATGTATACTTGGCCCTAACTATCATTTTCAACGTTTAATCCTTTCAAAGCTCAGTCGCACCTTGACAAAAGATTACGATTTATCAGTCAGAAATCGTTATTCCCGTTGCGCCGTCTCATCTTCATTAGAGAAATTACTTGACCTGGTATCTTGCCTAGCCCTCACCTCTAGAGGCACTCACAAACACCCTTGCTAGCATTCTACACCAGGGCTTTGATGCTAGATGAGCTTTCCTACCTTGGCTCGCACCTACTCAGTTTTGTCAAAGGGTTCTTGCCATTCATAAATTCCTTTTCTCCAACGTGCCTGCGTCAGCGGTTTTATTTACTCCTCTGCCATCATTGATTAATCTCCAGCCCCAATTGGTTCACATATCCACACACAGCTAGCCCATAAGCACGACATCCAGTTGACTCTACAAATTATAGCAAATTTACTCCAAATAAGACAAGTCCACTCCGTTCCCACCCGACCGCCTCAACGGCCGTCCCACTCTTCTCAAAACCTTCATCACCAATCCATCTCCATCTCTCATCCCTCTTCCAACCTCCTTAACCCCACACCCACATCCACCCCTGGACCACCCAATACTAAATTCCAAGCCAACATCCAACAGTGGGCTGGACAACCAGCATCGAATTCGCCCCTTCCCCCTCCCCTCCTCGCTCAAAATCCAAACCAAAACTCAACCCCGAACCCGAGCCCAACCCCTCCTCCCTCAGCAAAGAATCCCAAGAAGCCCTCGCCCAATTCTTCACTTGGACACTCTACGCCACAGTCCTCTTCTGGATTCCGCGCACGATTTCAAGAATCATCACCGAGCGTACGAAATACAGGTATATTCTCCTAACTTCCCCATCACCTCAAAAGTGACATCCCCCCAACACAACTCCCCATGCCTACTGATGAAGACACAGACACGACGTCCGTCGCCTAGACGAATTATTCAAGCATCTAGAAAGACAATCGCTACAAATTTTCCGCCACATCAACCAGCAACAAAAGCGCGATTTCAGCACCTGGACCACTCGGCTTACAAAGCCAATGCGTCTACGTCAAGCAAGACCAACGATGACGGTGAGGCCGGCGCTATTACCGGCGATGAATTGGGGACGGATTTGGAGGGTAGGGATAAGGGTTGTGAGACGCTAAGATTATAAGAGAGGTACGGTATTAAGGGAGCTTGGCGATGGAGGTTAAAAAGGGCATGTGTTTTCAGTAAGAACATGCAATCAGGGTCAAGGGCGGTTTTTGGTAGGGTCATGAAAACATGATAAAAGACATTGTATTCATAGAGCGCTCACTCACTCGCTCCCATGTAGAAACAAATTCCAGAAACAATTGGGAAGAAGGACGAGCTCCGATAGCCAAAGGCGCCAGAAAGACTGAATGCCAGCATGCTCGCTAAGTACTCCAAAGAAAAGCCCTTGCAAGCACGAGAGAGACGCCCAACAACTTGAATCCCTATGTCCATGCAAAGAGGCCACCCAAACGCATATACACATGCTCAAGTTTGCATCGTTCGTCCCAGCAAATTTGCTCAATCGTGAAAAGTTCCAGATTCGTCGCATTGTCATGACCTCGACCGGCTCCCAGAAAGATGATTTGCGCTTCCGACTCTACCACTCGACTTCCGCACCCCATTCTTTACTTCCCTGCTCTCGGCACTTCTCCTCACGGGGCTGCCTCTCAATTTCGCCACGCCTAGCGTCCCACTACCACTTCCGCTCTTTGTACTCGCGGGAGTCTTTGGCCGAGAAAGCCTCTCCGAGGCAAGTTCATCGCGATGTGTCCAGTTTTCGACATCAGAAGTCAATTCTTGTAGCGCTTCATCTTCGCCGGCAGTGGTGTATTTCGTGCTTGTGGTCGTGGTGGTAGTGTAACTAACGGCGCGCTTCTTCTCACTGCTCATGGGGGAATGTGAGCTCGTTCGTCGATTGAGCACCCTGAGCTCCCATTCTTCATCCACATCGCCGGGATTCTGACCTTCGCTTTTTCGGTGGCTGTGCATCTCTACGAGCTGATTATCTGGCGGATCTTCAGCGACGCTAACGTTGCCGTTGAAGGCGGCTGAAGTAGCTCTCGAGTAAGGATGATGGCGTGCATCCATTCGACTTGTCTTTCGCGGCTGGCCAGGTGTAGGTGCCGGAAGATTTTCGTCCATGGCTTTGGACGGCGCAGCTGCCTCATTGTAACTTATCTCACCCAAAGCAGACCGCTTGCCTGATTGACTGGCATTTGGTGGTGTCGCCGTCTGGCCGATACTTGCGTGACTACGGCGTATTGATTTCGTTGGTGTCGACGGCAGTGCTGCAGCTAATTTCTCTTTCATGATATCTTCCCACCACCACTCCCGAAACGTTCCTTGGTTTAGATGCAGCCAATGTTGCTGGGGACCAACAACCATGCCTGGGCGCACAAACCGCATGAATGCAATGACCTCGTTTGCAGTGAATCCGTAACGGTAGATGAGATATGCTCCGATCAAACAGCCTGTTCGGCCTAGCCCAGCCTTGCAGTGGACCGCAATAGCCTTATGCTTGACCGTGATCATGTCATGAGCTAGCCGAATGAATTTCTTCACCATTGGTAAAGGTGGAACTGTCCCGTCATCAAAGATCATGTCCAAGTGATTGATGCCGAGTGCTGTGAAGTATGTTGGTGAATACAGCTCGGAGTTCAGACGGACGACCAGTCCGACGCTGCGCTTGGAGAAATGAGAGAGAACGTTCTTGAATGGGCCGGGAAGATTGGAAACCTTGACTTCGGCATAATTGGTAGGTAAAGTGGCATATAGCGGTGAAGTAACTGGAATAGGGGCAATTGGCTTATGCTGAGGAGAAGCAAGCGCAATGAAGTTTGGCGTAATCCAGTTGAAGTCCCCTTGATCTACCCTTTCATATCTCTCGTACCTAAGTAACTTTTAGTGATTGTTTACCACGCGGATATGCTTCGACTTACTCGTCCAAGCGAAAGGCGCCGTAATTGATAAGACCAAACTCCTTGGCCTTCCAAACCCCATAAACAACATCTTGCACGGTGAGGCCGAAGTCTGCTTGGCTGTATCCGGCGTCTCGAAAAGGCATTAATGGGGGTTCAATTTGTGCAAGCGGTGCGAGGACCAAATGTGGGACCCAATTCTGCACAATGATCGTGTAGCAAGCCAGTAGACATGCTGCATTGGCCCTACTTCTCGAGTCAGGCCTGCTCCAAAAAACGACCCCTCGATCCTCATTGCTTGGATGTCCTAGGACTTCGTGCAAGTAAACAGCGAAACGGTAGAGATGACCCATATGTAATGGTCCAAAGTCTGCATGGAAGCGGTTGTATAGCAGATCATCGTCAACTGTGAAATAGTATGGAGGGTGTTTCTTGGGCCCTGTTACGACAGGTGAAGGTCGGATTGGTGATTTTGAAGAACGCTTTGGGGGAGACTTCTGGGGTGTCGGAGGATATGGGAAAGGGGTGTGTTCGTTCGGGGGGTGTGTGTATGCCGCAAGGTAGAGTCGGTCTGCGATCGGATGTCAGTATGCCTATGTGCAGATCTGTATGTACAACGATACAGCTATTTGTAGCCGCTTTGTCGTCGGTGCTCACTCTGAATGTATTCGATCACCTGCCCATAGCTTGTTGTGGCATTTTGGACGGGTGGTGCTGGCCTTGTTGTAGTATTTGGGACAGGTGCTGCTGCCGCTCTCGCTGGAGCCGACATTGACACTGGCAGTCACAGACTACCCAAGACCAAGGACTCGGGTTTCCAGAGACGATTTTCAGCGTCGCTCAGGTTGCGCAGCTGACCTGGAAGTTGCGATCGAGCAGGCAAGACTAGTTGTTTATGCAGGTAGGCTTTTGTTTATCGGGGACATCCGAGCGCTAGTCGATGCTTCGAATATGCAACACTTTACCTTCTCATACCTTGTAAGAATAGAAAACAACGATGCAAAACGGTATGTCGGCTGCCGTGCTATGAGTTGGTCAAGCTGTTATCCTTTGCGGTCTCCAACGTTGAGGTTTACGGCACTTTCCATTTCGAGAGCAGCTCCCGAGTTGGCATAGCAACGAGCCTCCGCTAGGCAGGCTCGGTAGGTCAGTCCCAATCTTTCATAAATGTCGAGATAGTTACTGATGAAAGTGCCCCAGTGGAAAGACTGCCACTGTCATGGCTAGTCTGTCCGCCGACCAGGACTTTCCATGTGTATTGTGGGCAAACCCAAACGCTCACGTGTCTGTCATCTGGAGAATTAACAATACCCAGAACGATTTCAATTCCACTGCCCACAAACCGCCTTGCATCCTCCGCCCTCCGCGCCCTCAGTGTCGACGCCGAGCTCTCCCCTCTCGTCTACCGCTCCTTTTCTCTTACTACGCCTGATACTTCCCATTCAGATGATGAGAGGAGCGGGGCACATCTTGATGGTTCTGCATACTCTGAAGCTCTGACTGTTTTGCGCACTGAGTACAAAGCGACGACGAATCGAATGCTCAGGGTCGCTGTCAATGGGTTCATGGAGAGCTTGGGAGTAGTGCTAGGAGTCATGGAAGAGTTGGACGTGGATGTGCTGGCTAAGGAGAACGCTTGAGAAAACCCCCATGCTAAGAGAAATTGAATAATCGGTACATCGAGCCATTACCTAGTGGCCGAGTTGGCGTCAAGTTCTAGGAACAGAGGCTGTTTCCCTTAACCGTGGAGATATGTGCACGGGCATCTATACAATGATTCATTCAACAGCCATCAAAGTAAGTGTATTGCTACTTGACGCCATCGCTATGATTAATGCTAAAGAATATGGACATTCAAGGTATGAAAAGGGACGACAATGATTGATCCTTTTGAGATCCTATCGTACACGCCAAGAGTAACAGCGTCACGTTTAGGCCTGAATTTATTGTCTTTTTATCGGTCGCGTAAAAGTTGCTGGTATCTCATATAAAGGTTCCTCGCGTTATCTCTGGCTGTCATTGACGGCGCTTTATCAGATTGATGTTTCCTGTCCTTGAGCATGCTCGGTTTTGTAGATGCTGGCAGCTTCTTCTCTCGAGAATGACTCGTACCACTTTCTTCTTTGCCTGCCCTCGTATCTACCTCTTCGTGCAATTCCAATCCGCCTGGTCCTCCACCTCTTGGCCTCATACTCATTCGCAATCTACCCTCCCTTTCAAAGAATCCATTGCTCCAATTATGGGGGGCTGCATCGAGGACTCTAGGCTTTCCTCGGCCGTCCTTTTCCTCTTCGTCTCCTGCTCGTCTCCAGAAGCCAGTTCTTCAATGACTTTGGCCCGGACCAAGCGTGACGCCTGCAGATTTGTGAGGTACGTCATCTCTGTAGGATGTTTGCGGATTCGAGGACCATCCTTCCCCACCGGTTCACGGATGATTTTCATCCCTTCAAAGTCTGCCACGGCATTGCTCGTTCCCCGCTGTTGGTCAAGAACATCCATATTTCGGAAACTTGCGGCGGCGCTCTGGCTCTGCAGCTCCTCAATATTAGTTGTACTCCTTCGTACCTTTTTCACCGCGTTGTGAATATTTGATTGTACCCATTGGAACTGCGAAAGCGGAACGCTTAATCGTACTCCTGCAAAAATTCCATCCGATCGAAATTTACGAATGATTGGATACTTTGCAGGTAAATGCCTTAATTTTGCTGCTGTACTGTCGTTAGTGAATGGTTCAAAAGGCGGCTCATGACTTTGAACTTCATCTTGCTGGCCACTTCGACCATGAGTATGTAGGATTTTGATATGGCGGTGAGGAGGCATGGAGCTAAGATCATTTAAGAAGTCTTCCAACGGTGCTGGATTATCCGCGACCGCGTTGTTGTCTTTCATTTCGCTCACGCCAGTCCTTGCTTCGGATACCTCCTGTGTGGAATGACTCTTTGGATCGAGTTTTGATTGCGTTAAGACGGCCCTGTCTACTGTATAATGAAGGTTCGGAGCTCGGATTCCTTCCCTGATTGAGAACGTTGTATAAGGTGCGTCCAGTTTCGTGGTCATGACAATTTCACCTCGACCGTCAAAACGTGACGATTCCTGCTCAGACGACTTTGGATCATGGCACTGCGTTCCGCTTGCGTGTATATTAGTCTCCATGAAGGTGGACTACCGTAGAGTCAATATCGCCTACACAGCCTTTCATGGACGTCCTTACCTGTAGACTCATTCCTTGCTCAGAGAGCATACCAAAATTATCATGCATGATAGTACAACTATCTTGAGTAGCCATTTCGGTTTCCTCTTGTGAAAGCTCAGGCATTGCATCCATGGTCGATGGCAGTGAGCCAAGGCTCATTGAGAAAGCGGGAGTCGCCCCTTGTGTAATATAGTTCGAAGCTTTTTCCAAGGACGATCCCACGTACGAAGATGAATTGTAAACGAAGAACTTCACTGTATCGCCAGGCTTTACAATTTCACCAAAGCCTTGCAGCTCCTCTGAATCTACATCGGTATCAACATTTAAGGGTGCCTCGTGACTCTCTAGATTCGTACTATAGTCGGAGTCAGGATCCAAGGCCAATAGTCCTTGCTTCTCTCCCCAGCCTCCGCCTCCACTCAGCACTTTGTGCAGTCGGCAGCCTTTCATAACAGCTTCTTCAATACCTTCATCCTCAGTAGTAGCTCCAACATCCTGCGGATTGCCATTCGCTCGATGATGCCAAGGTCTGACGAGTGCCCAAACACCGGCTTGCTGAGCTGGGATTTGGCCTCCCTGGATTGCACTGGCTATTGCCTTTTCCAGCTCTTCAGACGCAGGTTCTCCTTCAGCCGAGGTTTCATCTACTTGAATCCTACGGACGATATTGCCAATGGCGGCAGTGATTATTCGAGTGGGTGTGATTGGGGTTAGGTATGAACGGAGAGATTGCTCAAGCCCAGAGCTCCCATTCGAAAAAGCGTCCGCCATGCGAAGGGTTTGCTGCGATAAAGCAATGTCCCGAATGCAAGAGATTGCGAGAGAGTCCTCGCCAATTTGTTGTGACCTCCAGCGTTGAGCAATCAAAGTGGAGGTTTTCCCATTTTGAAAGAGAGTGTTGGCTACAGGCAATTGCAGCATCCGCGATACTAAGGGGTTTGCTATCTCCTCCCCGCTAGAGATCAAAGGTGCAGGAGTAGCGGTCGGCGGAAATGCAAAAGACAGAGTACAGCGCTGCTGGATCGTCATTGTCTCCCGCTCCTTAGACTCGGCGCGAACAGACCAGAGGTCTGGGGCAGCAGAGGCGGAATCAAGCACAACGAAAGATACTCCCTCAGACCCATCTCTGATCTGCGATTCTGACGATGCAATTACTATTGAGGGCTGCTGATCGGTCTGCTCGGAAGGTATTCGATCAACCACAGCTGCCAAGACATCGAATTCCTGTCCATTACTAGGGGCTTGCGATATGTGGCGCAGAAGACCCGGAATGAATTCTCCAGTATGATTCAGCAACTTTATATGAGCCGGCGTAACCAGAATTGCCAGCAGGGGGATTTCCGTGGACGATTTCGTCGGTCTCGGAGTGGCGACTGAGCTTACAGCTGAAGTCTACTTGGGTCAGATCGGTCAGATCAGATTTACGGAAGAGGGTTGGGATGTGTGAAAGGATAGCTACCTACGATCGCAGAGGTGGAAGGCGACAGGAGGGAGCAGCACACAGTCCGTTGCGGACTGCAGGAGGCAAAAGCCCGCCGGCGAAGGCGTGTGACCCAGCCACCAAGAGACACATTTGCTCGTGGTCGAAGCCTATGTGCGCTCCTGAAAAGCTTCCTGGAAAGAGTAGTTGATTTCGATATCATATCCGATATGCGTGTTCAGGCATTCTGACTCGTACTACTTTTCATCACACCTTACGAGACCTTCCACCCTTCAGAGGAATGGGCGTCAGACGTGGTAGATGTGAGAACACCCCCAAGGCAGCTGACTGGTGCAGTGTATCAACAATTTCCATATAAGTAGTATCACCATCTACTCGATCTACTCGTACTTGGACGGTCACCGGAGAAACGTGAGAGCCGTAGCTCGCTCGGTTCCCCGGACTTTACTAGCGCCTTGGGACCAATTTCCGCAGCAACGTTCTGGAAGCCTCAAGTTTTGTTTCGTACATGCTACCCCTAACTGCGGTTGGCCGTTTCGCGCAAGCCATAGGACGCCCCATACACAACAAGTCTCTGGTATCGCAGCCAGCGATGGAGAAAGTAGCCTCCAGGCAAAAGCATACGGTAGAGCCGCGACGACTGAGTTAACCGTGTTGAGCCTCTGATCACCTAGCGCCAGGATGTCACCTACTGGACCTTGGAGGTCCATGCCTTTTCAGGATAACATGGCAGCTGATCAGTGTTCTACCGCCCGAGCAACGCAGGGATCAGTCATACGGGTGCGCCGCAAGTGTGGGTGACTGCGAGACACTAATATCCGTGATAGCAGCTGCGCCGAGGGAATTGCCCCCTCGACCTGGGGAGTATGCAGACTGCAAACTGCAGACTGCATCGCCGGAATCTATTATTGCTGGGTACATGCTTGAGGACACCTTTCATTCGTTGCCATTCGCCGCGTCTGCAGGCGACTATCCACAGGAACATGGAGTCAGGTAGTACCGGTAGTACCACCGACATCGTTATCAAAGCCTTTCCCTTCAGCTTTTGCCTTCCATCTGATCGCCGTGTGAGTGCGAAAGACGTGCGCCAATGGATTCAGCCATCTTGGCTGGCTGCCCCTCACCACCGTAACTGCGCTAGGCCCATTTCGTC
>JAABUI010000292.1_pt1 | contig 50068 bp, 48 predicted proteins | sample 5559111 | NCBI WGS metagenome assembly JAABUI01 (sample SAMN10711870, study PRJNA513365) | rock metagenome | isolation source: Antarctica rocks | place: Antarctica: Victoria Land, Buttleship Promontory | reverse complement strand
GTGGGGGGGAAGATGGGGGGGAAGATGGGGGGGGTGGAGTGGGGGGGAAGATGGGGGGGGAAGGGGGATAGATGTGTGGGGTGGAAGATCCGGTGGGGGGGGGAAGGGGGATAGATGTGTGGAGTGTGATGGTGAGGGGGGGGAGGGGATAGGGGTGTGGGTGTGGAGTGTGATGGTGAGGGGGGGGAGGGGATAGGGGTGTGGGTGTGGGTGTGGGTGTGGGTGTGGGTGTGTAGGTTTGAGGGGGAGAAGGGGGTTGTGGATCAGGGGGAATGAATAAAGGGCCGAAGACGGGGGTGATGGTGATGGTGTTGAGGTAGGGGCGCAAAAGGGACTGGGCGGGACTGCATGAGATGTGCGATGGCTTTGCGTTAGGGAATGGTTAGATGCGCCTGCTGCACGAATCACCCAGCCGCGAGGACAGGAACACATTCCGAAAACCCGCTCGCAAATTCTCCCTCGACGAAACCCCCCGCAATTTTCCAGTCAAACCCCACCCTTGCCTTATCCAGCACGCCCCTACAAGCCCCCCTCTCACGCCCTTGCCGCCCTTGTCGTCCGCTCATAAAACTCCAACGTCGCGGCCGCCAAAAACCCCGGAACTTCCTTCCGCTGATCCACCCAAAACGCAATCAGTCCTCTCACCTCCCTTCCGAACTCGCTCTTCGGCCCCCCACTAATCTGCATGCTGCCGCTCTCGCCATCAAAGACGAGACTGTTTCCCCCCTCGTCATCGTCGTCATTGGGCGAGTAGAAAATGGACGTCATGCGGACGCGGCCGTTGGGGAGGAAGTTCATCTGCCAGCCGAGCAGGGAGGCGACGGCTTCGCGGAACTCGAGCGCTTTGCGGGAGAAGGATTCTTTGAGGCGGAGGAGCATTTTTTCTTTGCTGGCGACCGAGGCTTCGAGGGTGAGGATTTCGGCGCGTACATTGGCGAGGGTGGCGAGGGGGACGAAGGGGGCAGGGGACGTGTTTTTGGGGGACTCGAGCTGGGCGAGGAGGGCTTTGTTCTCGTCGCGCAGGGAGGTTAGCGTGCTGAGTTTGATGGCTTCGGCGTCGGAGGTGGGGTTTGAGCGGAGAGCTAGGATGCGGGTTTGAGAGGATTTCTGGAGGGAGGAAAGCTGGGATTTTGTAGCGGAGAGGTCGGATTGGAGGAGAGCATGGTCGTGTTGCAGGGTGGATAGGGTGTCTTGAAGTTTGCGGTTTTTGCGGGAGAGCTGGCCGAGGCGGTCGTCGGTTTCGTCTTCGCGAGGGCGTTTGAGCGTTTCTAAGGGAATGGCGCTGGAAGTGTTGTCTTCGCGTTGGGAGAGTTCGTCGGAAAGGGTCTGAAGATCGAGGCGGTATTGGTCGACGATGGACTCGAGGTCTTGGATTCGCTTGGTTTTTTGCAAGTCGAATTGGTTTTCGGAATGGTAGGTGGTTTCTTCGCTGTCAAAAGTGCGCAGCTGTTCCCGGAGATACTCAACCTCTTTGACCGCAAGTGCTCTTTGCCGCTCGATACGTGCCTTGACACGATGGTCGCCGCCTCCGCCGCTTGTTCGTAGTCTATCGAGTTCGGAATGGATCTTATTTCTGTCTTCCTCTAGGCTTTTAATGATCTCCTCCTTTTCTAGCAACTCTGGGTGTATCGCCCCGAGTCTTTCAAGAAGAGAAGCAGTTTCCAAGCGCTCCTTTACTAAAGCCCTCGCCAGGTCTTCTGGAGATCTGAATTCAACATTTCCGTCTGGCCCAGCCTCATTTTGCAGGTATGAGGTCCACGACCGCCTTTCGTCCTCGAGTATCTGGCGCTGGAGCTGAGCTTCCCTAAGCTCCTTCCGTAGATCCTCCATTAAATTGACCTTGCTTTCAAGTGCTCTTTTCTCTTCCTCTACTACTTCTACGGCTTTATGATTTCGCCGATATTGCTTGAGCTCTGCAATTTGCTCCCGGTTCGCTGTCTCAAGCCTTCTGATATGCGCCACTTGTTCCGAAAGTTCCCTCTTGATCACTGCAAGAGTCTCCACATCACCGGTTTGCGCTTTCAGCCTCAAAACTTCGCTTTCGAGATGTCCAGCATCTGCCTCCCTTTCAGCCAACTTCCGCTGCGTAATGGCAAGCACACTGGTCTTGGCATCAAGATCGCCCCGTAGATCGCTCAGCGTTTTTTTTAATGTAGCATGTTTTGAGTCTATCTCTTGCAGCTGATGTTGGTGCTGACGATCAAGGGTAGAGAGTTCCGCCTGTGCTTCCTCGACATCTTCCTTCAAAGACCTATTCTCCTCCTGTAATGCTCGTACCTTCTTCTCAAGATCGTGCTGCTGGTTGGTCGCCTGATCCTGGACCACCTTGAGTTCTTTGCTAAGAGCCTCGTACTTGTGACTTGCGACGTGCTTGCTGCTCTCCGAAGCCTGAGGCAACTCTGTTAGCCGTTGAGGCCCAGATGGCAGTACTCGCAACACACCTGTGCCTTTCTAAAGTCCGCTTCTGCTTGGACTTGCGCATCGCGAAGCTCTTTCTCATGCCTTAAATTGGTAAACTCCCGCTCTTGCTTGAACGACTCCAACTCGTATTGAAGAGTCTTGATCAGGGCGCGAAGATCTTCATTGCCAATATCTGCTGCCAATTAGCCCAGGCGGCATTTCGTATGTGAGCTCTCTACTGACCTTGTGACTGTCGTAGTTCCGCCTGTGACTGTCGTAGACTTTGCTGCAATGGCCGGGTACGCGGAGGACTGGAAGCGCCAGTCAGGAAGTCATACGTAGGTTGTGTATTGGCTATCCTGCCGGCAGCAATCTATGGCAAATCAGCAAGACTTCAGATGAGGAAGCTCGGATTGTAACCCACCCTCGAGTTTGCCATTGATGTTGCTGATGGCGTGTCGCGGATACTTGTACCAAGGGCACGCGATGCCTCTTCTTCGAATTGACTGCGCCGTCGGGCCTGACGCATGGGAGAGCTCATGCTGCACAATCGACGCGACAAGATGGTGCCCAGATACTCAGTTGGTCCGGATGTGGAAAGGCTCCAAATCTAATATTCGGTTGTACATCACGTGATCATTGTTTATATACACAAACCATACCAAAAAGAAAAGCATCGATCCCGCACGTTTCGAGTCGAAGTACTTCTCGGCGGAGGTTTGAAACAGCCACCGACAGGTTGGATTTGAGACGCACAGGCTGTAATCGACAAGGGCTGGGTCTAGATGGGAGCGCTGTGCTGTGGGGCAGGCAGGGGAAGGGTGCTCCGGTGGAGGGGGTTTGTCTTCGTCGTTTGTTTAGGTACTGAGTCAATAGTATTGCGTGTTCCGCTTCTGCTGTTAAAGGGGGGAAAGGAGCGGGGACTTTAGGAACGACGGAGGAGGTTGAAGCGCGCGCAAGGAAGCAAGCACTTCGTAACTTCACAGAAATCGTCGTTTTGACAGATCCCACTTTCTAGGGCACCAGTGCCAATGTCATTTGTATGAATACCTACCTAGCTAGCGTACATACATCCTCGTCTAAAAAGGACACAGATTGCCTCAATGGGCAGAACACCAGCAAGCCCTATCTCCAAGGCACAGAAAAAAGCTGATATCTATGAAAACCCCGTCCTGGGAAATCAAATCTCCTCCTCGTAGAAATAAAAAAAATCAGGGCCCACACCAAAGGGACCCGTCGATGTTAGAATTGGAAAAAACTGAGATGACATTAGAGGAACTGGCATCATCCTAGCACTTCGTCGCTCCATTGAGACTGGTCTGGATAGAGCGTTGGTTGTTGTCCGACAAATATGTACAGCCAAGTGAGCCGGTCACATTGCCTGTCCGGGAACCGGTTTACGCTGAGGAGGCGTCGCCGCGCGCAAAGATTCCGGCGGCGTGACTGCTTGGATTTGCATCGGGACTTTTGGACTAGTCTGGGGAATGATGTTGGCATTTGGGTTCATGGGACTCGGTCCAGGAGGGCTGTTTCTTCGCTCTCGGACATCGCTGGCCGAGTTGCTACGTCTCTTTTGTCCAGGAACTGGAATGGCGGGACGCTGAGGCCCACCGCCGTAAGGTCCAGGTGACATGGATCGCTGCTGTTGAGCTGGACCTGGGGAAGCTGATCTAGGGGCTCGATTGTAAGGGCTTGGTGGGCCGCGACCGCCGGCTGGTGAGGACGGTCGTTGCTGTCCTGGGCCCATCATTCCTGGGGGTGGTCCTCTGGGTCCTTGAGCAGGTCCACGTGCACCAGGTGGGGGACGAGGCTTGACAGGTCGAGCGGAGAGGCAAGTGCGGGGCGCGACACCTTGCTGAGAGCGGTCGAGACGTATGCAAAGCGCCTATTGAACCGATTAGCAACTATACAGAACAAAAATGCAAAGGCAATGCTTACCCATCCATCGTCGTATTCGTGCAAGAGCCGGACAAGTAAACCAGCGCGGAGTTCTAATTCGTCTTCCATAGATGGTTTGAAGTCGAGCTGGATGCGGTGGACATTGCTAGGAGGGGGGCCATTGGCGACGGCTGATGGGGTAACAGATGTCATGCTGAACTCAGTACCGGCAGGACTTGGTATAGGCCGTTCTGAACCATTAGTTGTAGGGCGACTCGGATTGAGATTGAGCGGCTTAGGAGCATTTGGACGCCCCGTTCCAGCACCAGCAGCGGCGAGTCCGGCACCAGCAGCACCACCAAGAACGGCAGCGGCACCTTCAGGAGTAGGAGTTCTGACACGTAGGGGTGCAGGGACCTGAGCTGAGGGTGTCATTGGCCCATTGGCCGCGGTCGCCTCCGTCTCTGCGTGGTTACCGAACGGGTTTGTCAGGCTTGTGGGTTGGGTCATAGGAGCAGACTTCTCGGACATCTCTGCGTGGTTTCCGAATGGATTAGCCGGGTTGTTAACCTGGTTTCGGGGTGGACCACCAGCTGCAGCTAATGCGTTGATTCTTGCCTTCTGCGCTGCAAGGTCTGGAGAAAATTCCGTCAGAGGACGCAAGCTCAACTGTGGAGCGGTCGAGGTTCCTCTGGCTGACCGAGCGCTGGGGGTGCGGTTAACCCCGACGACACCACCCTCGTTGGCAAATGGACTCTGGGCCTTTTCATCATCATGCTTCTCGTAGGCCCTATTGCCGTTCTGCTTCTTGCGGCGGTAGCAGAAGAAAACCAACGCTAGTAAAGCACCAATACCAAGGAGTATGCCAATGGCTAATCCTGCCTTTGCTCCACCAGACATGCCATTGGACTGTGTCGTTGCAGCTGCAGTTGGTGTACTCGAGGCAGAACTTGTTGCCGATTGCGCGATAAAAGAGGAAGTCGGCGTAGGAGTATTCGATGTTGAAAGTACCGAGCTCGAGGGTGGTGTTGGCACGATAGATTCACTTAACGATTGGCCGGATGAACTAGACTTGCTTTGCGTCGATGGACTCGGTGTGGAAGAACTCGCCGCGGAGGAAGACTCAGGCTGTGCACTTGTTAAAGGACTAGGAGATTGTGTTGTCGGCTGCTGACTCGAAGTTTGCTGGGTGGGGGTGGTTTGAGCGATTGGCGTTGGCGTCGAGTCAACACTCGTGCTGGGCTGGGGTGGTGCAGACGTTGAAGGCTGGATTTGCGCAGATGTCGAAGGCTGCACCGGCGTTGGCGATGGTGTATCTTGAGTTAACGGAGCGGGTTGCACATGCTTGCTGGAATGCGTGGTTGGAGCAGCAGGCGGTGCATTGAAAGTGCTGTACCCCCCAACTGGACCGTCGAATGTCTTCGCCGCCGTCTCGTAGACTACTTGTACAACAGTAGCATCTGGGTTCCGAACCTCGAGAATCGCGGCCCTCTCATGAACATGGTGCTTCGCATGGTGTTGATGCATTTTGAGCTATGCAAACAGCGAGTTGCTGGCGCAATGGTCGCCGAATGGGTTTATTATGAAGCTCGGCGTTCTTAGTGACGCGAGGTATCCGAGGTGGATTGAAGCGGTATTATGGTGAATTAAGATCCTGTGGCTATTGGGGTTCAAACTGCCCGTTGTTTCACGTCACGAAGGTGTGTACTGAAGGAAAGGATTAGTTTGAAGCAAATGGGCGCGTCTACTGGTCGTCGATAAAAGAAGGGCGACGAGCACAGCAGGTCCGCGACGATAAGGTATGCTAAGGTAAAGAGCGACAGAGCATAAAGCGTATGGAGGAGGCAAAAGTGGTGAGAGGGTCGAAGAAAAGGTGAGGGTGAGGGTGAAAAGAAGGGAGAGAGATGTGGTGGTGCGGAGCAGCGGGTAACCTGGAACGGCGCAGATCTGCAATTAATTTCGTTAATTTCGTTAATTTCGTAGTGCAATTTCCCGCCGCGCCAAGCAAGCAAATCAATTTCAACAATCCAATCAAAATCAACCAATCAACCAATCAACAAACAGCCGACACTAGGGTTTCACGACACAACGCGAATTCATCATGCACTCTCGAATCCTTTGATATCAGCATCGAAGAATAAATCACTATCAGAACTACAGAACTATCTAGTAAACGTCACACGCCTCCCATGCCTTCAAGAAGACTGCCTTCCCACGTCGTTTCTGTCAAACAAGTACATATTCGCACATCTGTGATAATTAATATAGTTCTAGTGATCCAACGTGCGCAGCACCCACGACGACATATTCCTCCAATGACCCGACCTAGAAACCTACAACAGAAACATCGGCAACAATGTTCAATCAACGACGCAGAAACAACCCCCTTATCGCCGTTTCGCGACCGAGAATATTCTTACTGCTCAGCTTGCAGATACTGCAGATACAAATCTCTCTTCCTGCATATATATGCATGCAGGATGCTGTGATCTAGCCTTCTAGACACCAAACCCTCAGCTGGCTCAGGGGCACCACTCCGCTGGCATCAGTATTTCCAGGTGCGTCCTCCAAGCCAGCGTGAGCAAAAGATACGAATGGCTTTCTATGAAAAAGAACGTTTTCCCCTTCCCTCCATCCATTGTAGTTCCATCTTTGCTTTGGATAGCGGTAACGATATCCCTACGATCACATAACCATACTGGTTATATCCAAGCGTTGCCTTTTCAGTCTTACGATGCCAGGGCTGAAGAAGCTTTTTTTTAACTCCTGGTTGCGAGATCTGGTAGCGGTCGTTTACAAAAGCAACTTCGCAGGAGCGCACGCCTGGGAAAACATGGAAGCAAGTATAAGATAATCAAAGCCAAAAAAACACTGAATCAATTAAGGGCTTGAGCGTGGGCCGCAGGGATGTAGTTATCTTTGGATAGGTGGTTCTAATGCTTACTTTAATCATTGTAACCCATAAGTTCAAGGGTGATGATATCAATATAAGAGCGTGGCACTAATGAACGTAGTCTGTGATGTACGGTTGATTCCTTTGGTCGTCATAACGCTCCTTGTCCCTACCAGCAAACCCCCATCGAAGAGTCCATGTTCCCCCTAGACCGAACCACACACCAGGAAGCGGCGCCAGATGGGACGGAGTGGTTCTGCGTACAGTAGATTATCTCCTTCCCTTTCTGAGTCTCCATTACCGGGATTTCGTCATCCGATTCGTATTCACTGTCTGCGATATCCGTTACATCTTTTCTCCGTAAGCATTGGCGTAGGCAAACTGAGTATTGGATAAGATCCCCTTTGTCCTTATAGCGTAATGACTCTCCACTCTGGAAGTCGCTTTTGACGTCTGCGGTGTAGTTAATGTCCGCCCTGTCCCTGTTGACAATAGGAATAGCATCGGTGCTTTAACCCTGGATCCAGAGAGCCTGAGAGACGCCAACTCAAGGTGGCTGTATGTGTTTCAACTGTTCCCATTGTCTGGGTTTTACCAGTTTGCCACTGATAGCTTTCGCCGACCTTGGCGATCTCAGGAATGCTGGTTTCAACGCTCACATTAGCAGTGAATGTTTGGGTGGTTGACGAGGGGAAACTGGTCGAGTTGGATCGCTCTTGAGAATCTGTGATTTTCCAGTCAAGGACGCTTGTGCTTCCCCGGTTATCAAAAGTCGCAGAATCCAAATTAGGTTGGCTTGTGGAGGATCATAGACAACGTTTGAGATAGTAGTCTTAGTGACCTCGATGAGAAATATAAGCCCAAGGGCTTTGACGTAAGCGGACTTTGCATTACCGGTAGCACCTACGAGATAGCCAGATCCTACGTCGATGGAGTATGAGGTATATCCTATCCAATAGCCACCGCCATCAATATGCTTGTTGTAAGTTGTTGATAGTTGGATCCGGGCCAGGTCTTTGTATCTGTCATCAGTCCACAAGGTTACCCAAGTAACTCTCTCGCCCGGCTCAAAACGGATTTCGTGAATAGTCCCGGATTGGTAACCGTGCGTCGAAGATGTTGTATTGTCAGAATAGGTCAGCTTAATGGATTTGACGCGTTCACTGTCGGCATATGTTGTCAAGGTTTTGGCCATTTTACCCTCTCCAGCTTTACGGTCCAAGAAGTCCGCACCGCCGGACTGGCCCACGATTCTTTGAGGAGTGCAAGGACCATCCACGTATGGCTGACTCTGCGGGTTAGGGGTGTTCATGTTTCTAGTAGTGAACGGGAAGAAGCCTATCAAAGATTCTTGGGATGATCTAACACGATTGAATATCTCTGGCGTGGTGAGAGAAATTTGATTTTTTGAGAAGGAAATAGAGTAGCTGAGCCTGCTTTATACTTCGAGGCCGTACAAAAAGGAAAACCAAGCAGTCCCACGACCCGATTTCGCGTTAAAAAGCCGGCATGATTCATTTGTGCTCTTGAACGTAGATACTCTGCTTCCACTTCTGCATTTGTACTGCTTCTGCTTCTGCTCCTGCAGCTGCAGTTCCAAATGCACAAGCATCACAGATTCCCGTAGCAATGAAATTCGTAACAGCCACGTACCGTGGGTTGACCCAATGCATAGTATGACCCAATGCGGGTACGAAAAGTAACACAAGTCGGGCCCAGAAAGGAAAATCCGTCGAGTAAGAAAGCACCTACCCACAACTTGTAGGTCCAAAGTCGAACAGAGAAGGATGTGCAAAGTTGTTTGAACATGCGTCCGCGCTGATGCTACAAGGGTGCCAGTCCTGAGGAGCATTGTGTGGATGGCTGATGATTGACAGGACAGGTTACATGGCATTCAGCTGTACTCCACAGTCTCCCAGAAGCAACAGTCCATTGTACTTCTGCGTGTAGGTAGAGAAGTATGTTGATGACATCCGATGTAATGACGTTGGAAGTATGCAGGTTTTGATCACGACACCGGTTGATAGAGTGTCATTGTGTTGGTTGCTCTCTCGTTGTTATATGTTCGTCACAATTATCGAATCTGTGCAACTCCAACGTCCGCAATTGATATCGAGAGACAAGAGGTCGGGGTAAAAGTCCGGAGAAGGCGCTAGTGGTGACGCTAATTAGGGCAGTCGTTAGAGGAGGTTGGGATAAAGTATCTACTCCGTACCTACGACAGTGATCTCGTCAGATGGTACCCGTTTAAGGATAGAGCCGAGAAGCATAATAGAAGCATTCTATCGATTATGGGCTTCTTCAACTGGGGTATCTATGCGGAGTGAACCCGTATGGTCGTAGCGTGGCCGAGGAAGTCCGCCGCTCAGCTTGGCAGAAAGACAGTCAAACATCTCCTTCATCGTCCTGAAGAGTCTTGATGCGTATTTGTTTCTGCATATGCATGTGAAATGCTGTAATCTTCGTAACCTAGCGTCCTAGACACAAGGTATTTCCCCCCGCCCTCGAGAATTACCATCGAAGTGTCCCATATAGACAGTAAAAAAGCCATGCATAGCCGGAAATACAATGGTCGACAGTATTGACAAGCTAAATCACATCAAAACGCTCAATTTGCAATATACTTCCCACTCACCACCTTCCGCAACAGCGGCACCTCTTTCCAAGCTCCGGCAGGGGTTGTCATCGTACCTTCATCAGCAAAAGGATCAGAGCCTCCTTCCTCTTTAGCAGCGGCCACCTGACTGAGGCCCAATCCGCTTCCAAGACCTGCCGCGCTGTCTCCGCTGATCTCCCATCTCACCTCCACATTACCCGGTTTTGCCTCGGATTCGGTACTGAAGCGCGCAAGTAGCTTATGAGGTGCTTCGGCGTATCCGTCAAGAGTGATGTCGCCGACCTTCCAGTAGATCATAGACTTTTCCTTCGAGAATGTACCGACTGGTCTCGACTGGCAGGCCGAAGCTTTGGAGTTCTCGAGGGTGATCAAGATTACGACATTCTTCAACGATACGCTTCTGCCGGTCGGAGAAGCGAAGGCGGGATTGAATGCATAATTTAACATTACTGATGTCTGCGCCGACTCGACCTTCCAGGTTGGTGTGAGCACCATCGGTGCGTGCGCGGCCAAGTTGCCTTCGTCGACATGGACTTGATACTTGAACGCCACAGTAGTGCGAGGAATCAACGATATGTTGATAGAGTATTCCCCAGCTTTGGAAGGGATCTGAGTGATGAAATTAGGGTTTGGTGCCACTTTCTCGAGAACGGGGAAATTCTCTAGTCTTATGCTCTGTGAAGCGTGGGTGGAGGTCTCGCTTGCGGTATACGAGAGTGCAAGCTCGCCTATGACTATGGCTTTGGATACTCGGCCTTGTGCGAACCATGCACTGACGGTTTCAACAACCGAGGCGTTCAAACCAGGCTGGTACATTTCTGGATGCCTTATAGGAGTACTATTCGCCATACTGCTAAGGGAGTTCTGGGACCGAATAGACTGCGCATCCGAACCACGATGAGCCTCCGACGGCAGAGGTGGCGATCTGGCAATACTGAGAGAAGACGCAGGCTGAGCCAGAGGATCTGCCGTGATGGGCGGTTCTGTCGTTTGGGGTGTGGGTACGAAAATCGTGTTCCTTACATCTCTGCGACCCCGATTTGCGGTTGGCTTACGTGGTGTAGCCACCTGCTGTGCTTGCTATGACAACGTCAATATTACTTCGCGGTAAAGACCGCTGGGAGAACGAACTGCTCTCAATCTACTGGCGACACTTGACAATGCTGATTGGGCATCGCCATCCTCTTCTTGAATAGGTTCGTCCCGAATATCCAGTTTAATAGCAGGCGATTCAGCATCACTATAAATATCAGTGGGGGCTTCTATCCCACAAAGTGAAAACAGAACTTGCTTACACTGCTGCGGCTTCTTGCTGGGCGCGGGATATCTCATCGGTAGCAGCTGCTGGTACGCTAAAACCATCATTGTCTCGCTACAAACCAATGAGTAATGTAAAAAAGGGCAGTTGATTCTCACAGTACTGACCTCGGCCGGGATTGGTGGGGGAGGTAAGGGTTGCTCAGGCTGTCGTGGAATCGCATCACCACTCGCCCGGACTCCATTCGTCTGAGGTAAGGCTGAAGGCGTCAATGGTGGAGGCAAAATCGTATCTCCATTGGACCGCTCGTTGGCGCGTTGTGGTTCCGGAGGTGGCTGAGGGCGCTCTACAGGTGGTGCTGTAGTAGGACGTGGCATTGCTGGTTCCTGACGCAGCGGCGGAGAGGGTAGATGTATTGTTGAATCTTCTGGCGAAGGAATGGTTTGCATGTCTCTTGAGCTAGGGCCCCGTCGTAGGGGGTTGCGACTAGGTCGATTTCTCTTCTCTGGGGATGCCGCGGGTTGTGTCGGCTTCGGATCTTTCTGTCTTCGACCCATGACAGTGCCCAATCGTCGCAGCCCTCCAAACCCGGTACGCTTCTCTTGGGCTACTGGATGTAAGTTTGGTTGATTACTTATGCGAAAGGATCACATACCAGACCCAGACCCAGACCCTAATCTCAGAGCGCCTCCTGAACTTGCTGACCTTTCACTTGCGCCATCATCTCCACCTCTAGAAGGCGAAGGAGCTACTAACGTATTTCCCGATGTGATTCTGCTTGTCTGCCTCGCAGGTACAATTGGCGCACCAGAAGATGACCGCGCAACAAATGTGGATATCTCATCAGCGGTATTCAGATTTAGTATCACGTTCAAGCAAGTTTCGGCGGCAATCCGATTTCTCTCAATCCGGTCGACCTCGTGGGTCTCGAACTGAGTAAGCACGTCACGTAGATGATTGACCCGGCTTTCGTCTAGAGCCTGCAGCTGCTCAAAAACATAGGGTGCCTGAGTTGCCCATTGTTGGTTTGCGTTTTCGAGATCAAGGCTTGCATTGGTGGCTTTATTCGCTCCTGATTTACCACCATGGACTTTGTCCGCTCGCTTCTGTGTCGCCTCGACTTCCCTCGACACCGCAGCTAAATTGCCTTGTATAGTACTCATAGCCTGCATTTCCCTGCTCTTGCTCTGATAATCTCGCAATGGCCGTTCTACGTCTGCTTCCAGTCTTTGCGCGAAAGTACTGTGGGATTGGGCGAGAGTTTCCGTGGATCTGACAATGCTCTGCCATGGTGCTTTGAAGATCCTGATTGGATTTAGACTTTGATTCAGATTATCAGTAGCAGTTAACCTCGTACCCAAGTTCAGAAGATGTATTTTGCGGCTGTCTGGCAATAATCTTTTTCAGGCCCTGCACATAAGCTTCCTCAACGCGCCGTCGCTCCTACTTAGACTATAAGTTCACATATCGAGAAGAACGGGTTGCGAAAGCTTGCCGAAAGGTAGTCCGCTATGTCAGAATTGACTTTCCCGATCAGCTTAACACGCTCTTCGAGGATGGCAACAGCTTGGCTGGGCTGAAGGCCGTTCTACAAACGTTCAGCGTATGAACCCATCACGGTACGGATTACTTACCAGCAGCGCGGGATACTCTTGACGTGACAGCTCCATGCTGGTCACTTACTGCTTAATCTCTAAACAAACTACTAGACAAAGACGTTGAATATCGCTGTCGCCGCAGATGCCGACATCCGAGGCCAAGCGTGAGAACATTGCGCCTCAGAGTCAGGCCTAAACGGTCTTCCCTGCATGCCGCTTTTAGCGTACTTTACTTCCCATGGCAGCGATACCACCAGGGCACGTGCAGGCAGCAGGGATACGCAGTTCAACATCGTTTACATACGCCCTACTCGTATCATACAGATTGGCCACTATATTCGATCATTCAACGGACACTATCATGCAAATCGTTTCTTTTCTGGTTATTTGTAAACCTGTTCATTAACACGGTCTCTTGGCCACTCACTTTCTTAGCATGCTTGCTTGAAGCATTCGCTCAGACTCCTTCACGTTGTTGTCTTCAGGGTGTTGTCATCATGTTGCTACATGATTCGTCTTAGATACATGCTCCAGCGGATCTCATTGTCCACTCGGGAATAGAGAAATCTATTTAGATCCATCTCATTACCTAGAACAATCCGATACAAAGTCGTTTTTTGAGAGGTAGAATCACTCGTTATGAGTTCCTCGGAAGCCGCCGAGGATTGGCGATCCGAGATCAACTTTTCTGAGCGCCTCAATTTCATCATGCAGATGCAAGTATTATTCTACTTAGTGTCGACCTACCTCTAACCTCTTACCAAGGATGACGGTCTATAAAGCCGCTCACTCAGATTTACAGCCGGTTCGGATTCAGAATAATGTCAGGCAATTAGAGGCTGATATCTTCAAGCATGCCTCTTCTGAAGTACATCCCCCCAATAAGCCCAATTATAAAACAGGCGACGAACTCGGTAGCTGACTGACCACTTTCAAAGGAAGATTATGGCCGACGATGTAATGAGAATATAGAGCATCAAAATGGTGTTCAGAACAGCGAAACCTTCAATGAGGCCAGCCAGCCCCCAGAATCTGCAGAAACCCCCCTACCAACCAAGCAAGTTGGCCCCTACCCAAACGCTACATACCACCAATCCGGACTCTTCTCCACCGTCTACAAAGCCTATGACCCCTCCAACAATCAGCTCGTCGCCCTTAAACTCACCACCCCCTCCCAAAGTCAACCCCCGCACAATCCTGTCCGCGAAGCCCGCATCCTCAAAGCCGCCATCCACCCCTGTATCATCCCTCTCCTCTCAACCCATCATGCTCCTGGCGGCCATTTCCTCCTCGTCTTCCCCTTCCTCCCCATAGACCTGCAAACTCTCATTCCTTCCCACCACCACGGCATCGACAACCCTCAAATTCGCACTCATTTACATGCCATCTTCTGCGCTCTAGCACATCTTCATTCCCTGGGCATTATTCACCGCGACATTAAGCCCTCCAATATCCTCCTCGCCTCCGCCTCCGGCCCCGTCTACGTCGCCGACTTTGGCATCGCCTGGATGCCTGGGGATGCCGCTTCCGAACCTCCGAGTAAGAAAATCACCGATGTTGGTACAACTTGCTATCGACCCCCTGAACTATTGTTTGGGCACACCGCGTACGACTCCTCGCTTGATCTATGGGCGGCGGGGTGCGTGGTAGCTGAATGTATCACGCGGATGACGCTATTCGACGCTGGGGCGTTGGGGAGCGAGTTGGCATTGATTCAGAGCATCTTTAAGACATTGGGGACGCCCAATGACGACACGTGGCCCGAGGCGAGAGGGTTCTCGGATTGGGGGAAGATGCAATTTGTGGAATTCCCAGGGAGGACTTGGGAGGAGATACTGCCTGGTGCTGATGAGGTTGCGCGCGACTTTGTAGGGAAGCTGGTAAGATATCAGAGTAGTGAAAGGTTGACGGCTGCTGAAGTGAGTATCTGCGAGGAAAGGTCGCTTGATTGGGTAATGTGCTGGGCTTTTGCTGATGTGGTGTCAGGCTTTAAATCATCCTTTTTTTCGAGCAGACTAGTGGTTGAGATTTTAGAACTGGATAATCTATGGAACAGCAGCGGCTCCGATCTAGACTGCGTCCGTAAACCTCATGGAATAGTAGCCCAAAGACCCATCAAGCTATATTCGGAGACGGTAACTATCGGATCTCCGTTCGAATAACTTACTATATCAGCGGGTTAAAATCGACAATCCAATAGAATGAAGAAAGCTCAATGCTGGACTTTTGGTTTTCAAATGATTTTCTCAGACATCAGGCAAAACGACGGCGATATAGTCCAGAAGGACAGCTTAATTCGGAAGAGAAAACCTCGCTGCAGCCACGATGTGACCTCGGACAAGTTCCGGAGAATTTTCGGCGGTTTCCTACGAGGGTCTGTCTCCCAGATGAACACGAACGGGAGCGAACAGCACAGAATGCAGACCGTCTAACTACCAAATGCGCACAAAAGTAATCCACGGCAGTTCCCGACCCGGCATCCTATATCTCACCTCCGCACCCCAATCACCCACCCCAACCCCAGTTCCCTATCGTCAACGATTTGCAATCAGAATATCAGAAAGGATAACTCGATTCCTCCCCCTCCCCCAAATCCACCCCCCTCTCCCTCTGCTCCTCCGCCTTCCGATCCAAAAACTCCAACAACACCTCCCCATACCTCTCCCTCCCCTTATACCTTACAACGTCCTCCCCCCAACTCCTCACCGCACTCGCCAACCTCCTCGGCACTCCCGGCTCCTCCGCCACCTTCGTAATCGGCTCAAAATACGTCCGGATCGTAAATACAACGCCCCCACTGCGCGGCAAGCGCCGCAGCGACTGACGCTCGGATCGGAACCAGTGGTGCTCGATGGCTTTGTTTTTCTCGGCGGTGGCCCAGCCGATTTTGGTGGTGTTGGTTTCGCTGTGATCGAACGAGTCTTCGTCGCCGATGGAGGAGGACCAGGCGAGGTTATCGTCTACCTGCAGGAAATAATTATTTCGTAGTACCGGGTTCCCTGGCTGCACCCTGCGGAAAAAGTTACACATGCCCTTTTCCAGTTTCTCCCTAAACCCGGGCACGTCGCCGCTGGTGTGGATCTCGGACAGGGGCATGCCGAACTTGTCCTGCAGGCGCCAGAACCCGGCGAGTAGGATGCTGCCGGCGAGGAGGTAGTACTGGCCGTCGGGGCGCTCGAACATGATGGCGAGGTCGTCCTGCACGAGTCGCGCGCACATGGTCATGGGATCTTCGGGCAGGGGCGGCGTGCTGATATCGAAGGTTTCTCCGGTAACGAGGTTGTGGATGCCTGTTTCGGTCGGGGTGAAGAGCGTGGGGTACCGTTGGGGGAGGTAGGAGCATCTTATACAAACCATCATCAGCCAAGGCCCATAAAAGATCGAAAGGGCCAAGGAGAAAGAAAACGTCATCCTCACAACTCCTCCAGCAACTCCACTGCCCCCTCATACGCCTCCGGCGCCGTCCTACAGCACCGCTCCCCCCTCTCCCTAATCCTCCTCGCCTTATCCGCATGGAACTTCAGATACTGGTTATCCAGCTCGATCCACTCGTCCCACTTCATCGTGCGCAGGCCCATCGTGATGTGGTACGGTCCGTATCTGAATGGGCGGTAGGGGATTGGCTGGGTTTTGTGCACGTCGAAGTTCGGGTAAGGGGAGGCGGCGGGGCGCGTGAAGGGGACAGGAGGCCATGTTCCTTGGGGGCGTGGGGGGGTTTTGAGGGAAGCTGGTGGTTTGTGGGAGATGGTGGGTTTTTCGAGGTTGGGGGTACTTGGGCGGGGGCGGGGGCGGAGGTTTCTAATGCGGTGGAGGGCGGTAGTGAGGAGGTAGATAAGGAGGGAGGTGGTTAGGAGGCCGTAGAAGATTGGTTTGGAGTGGTCTGCGAGGGTGCGAATGGAAGTTCCGATGCCGACATGTGCGGACTGGAGATATGTCGATGTCATTGCTAGAGGGGCAATTGGAGAGGTGGGACCGCAAAATTGGAATTGAAGACTTTCAGAGAATTAATTGTTGAAGAGCCAAGCTTGAGAAGAAACGAAAATTAATTAGAAGAAGAGATTCCCATTAAGGTATGGATAGATCTAAGGTAGATAGAAGTAAGATGTGGGGAAATCATTCACATATCTCGGACCCTTGTCATGCCGTGTCCTCAATGGCGTCAAGGCGGACAGTTATCGCTCGGCAGGACTTCTGAACCTATCGGGGTTAGCTCCTCCGTGGAAAAACAATATTCCATCACCGAAGACCAGCCTTAATCGTACAACTTTCACCACATTTCCCCAAGGACTCCTTTTCCCAATTCATTGTATATCCAGGATTCGTACTTTTAGTGTATATATTGATTAGTATATTGTATACAGCCAATGAAACCAGATTAGCTTCTAGGCGCGTCTACGTCGAAGTAGAGAATGGCGACCCCATCTTCTCCGGTACCGGGCTGGAATGATTTCGAGGTCTGGCACCCATAGGATTCTGGCTAGGGGATGCGTTCGTGATGTATCGAGGAAGCTGGCGCACTGTAGTTCCTCCCACTTCTCGGTGTCTTGTACATAGATGGGCTCTATGGTCGATGGCTCTGTTCCGGGAAAGTACGAGTCCACTAGAAACGAGCAATGGTCGACTTCGAACTATATATTGTCAGCAGAGAATGGCACACGAAGTCTAGAGGGCCGTACATATTTCCCGGGATCTTCTAGGTTCTGATCATTCATCCCAGGTGGTATTAGCCATGTGCCAGGAAAAAGGCCGAAACCGATCTTAGCCTCGTTGAATTCTCCAGGAAGCAATCCGTTGAAAGCACTCTTGACGAACTTGGCTCTCATATTGCTGGGTAAGAAATATGAAGATGGAAACCGGTACCATTCCTTGGCGATGCAGACCGTCTCTTCTAATCCGGCAAATTCTGGCCGTTGCAGTGGTGCATATATCTGCAGTGGCGCGCGATAGGCACTGACCAAACCATAAGTTCGAAAGACTCCCAAATCAACTGATAGAAGAACGATTGCGCTCACAAACGCCAGCCTTAAAATCGGCGGTATCTTGCCAACGAGTTTCTTCGGATCCGACGATCCGAGATAGCCAAGCATAGTATGCAGAGCGATGGCCGCATTCAGACCAAGGCATGGATATGCCGGATACATAAATCGCTCTTCTTTGTGTGCTTGTGAGGAGAATATGACAAGCCAGAGATAGAACGGGGTGACAAATACCACATTTCTTATCCAATTTTGGCTTGTCCTGGTTCGACCCCCGAATATGAACTGTAACGCTAGGACCGGTGCAGCAGCCAGGGCGAGTAGGAACCAAATATTAAAATTAAGCAGTAGATTGCGAATATAGAAATCCCAGGGTTCGGTACCGAATATATTTGGCCCACGCGAGGAGCCACTGAATACGTTATAGAACACAATGCGCCAAGGAACTACGACCACTTCGTGGTAGAAGAATGTATCGATCGCAATTTGTAGAGCCTAGATAACTTTAGCATGACTTTTCATAACTGCTCAGCTAAATTCAATTACCAGAACAATCAATGACCTCACAGTCCCATCTATGTATCTCCATGCGATTTCGCTAGCTTCTCCCATCATTGACGCAAGAACGATGTCTTCCAGGACGAAAGGGGCGATTAGAGCACCCGAGAATGGCCAGCCAACGACGGCTCCGATGCCAAACCACATAATGCCCTGCGCGGACTTCAATCCACCTTTCCAGTCCATAAAGGCGGCCATGCCTAACATTGTGGTATACATGGAGAAGCTTGACGGTAGGAATGCTACCGACGCATGAAACATCCCAGGACTGAAAAGCGTTGCGAGGATAAACATTACTCCGATCCTTGGATTCAACGTTCTGGAGATGGTGGAGAAGAGGCGCGATTGGCACACTGCACAAGCAAATGCGAGTGCTACTCGGATAAAGTAGAATTCGAACGTCCTTTCAGACGAGAAAAAGGATCCGAACTTGCCAACAATCGCATGTATGACAATGTAGAGCCAGCTACGAATTGAATACTCAGGAGAGTACTCCCAGGTTTGTAGGCCAAAGGCATGGTTGAGGTAGTGTGTCGGTTCCCAATAATTAAAGACCTCGTCGCAATCCTGTATAGGTGCATACAAGGCGGCGAGTGTATTAGCAACGAGATATATATAGAACGCAGAGATCGTTTGCAGATATTGGTCTGATGGAGGTAACTTTTTGTTTGAACGCCCATTGGGCTTCCCTCGAGGCTGAGCTTTAATTGGCGCGGAGCCAACCTCTCTGCTACTTGCAGAGCCTGGGGCTGAGCCTTCGGCTTGGGTGGCCGATTCTTGCATCGCAGGCATCGTCCAGATGTTACTCTCTATTGAAAATGTAAGAATAGGGTGCGAACCCTCGGAAGTCAGAGCTTCAAGAGTGAGATTAATTTACTCTTTAGCGTGGACGGCATCCCGTACGCTAATGCAACTTTATTAAAAACCTAATTTCACAACCTTAAAATTTTCAGATCCCAAATCTTCGCGTTTGCTAATCCGTAGAGTAAACTTAATGTTTCTTCCTTAGAATCTACCAGATTCTGCTACCTCAGTGGCAAAGACACTGCTGCATATCCTCCTGAAATGGATTTCGATACGATGGCAGACTTAGACGGTCCTCCGCCTAAAAAACCCCGGTTGGAAACTCCACAATGCCAAACTCTTCTTGCGGACCCTGATAACGCGGTCGATGATATGGATGATTTGTACGGCACACCGCCTGCAATCCCAGGAAGCCCTATCCGAAATGCGCCAAAAGAGGTCATATCAACAGCTCCTACACTGGCCCATCATTTACCAGGGCTAGGGTTGAACGGCAATCTCACGCAATATCCGGTCAGTAATGACACAAACACGTTCAAAACGTCGTTACTAGAAACGAATCATGGAGAAGTAACCAATGGCCAGAAACAGTCGAGTGACTTTGATGGTGCTCAACAAGAGCAGGCACTTACGGAAGGAGGAGAAATGGGAACGTTAGCGGCAATTGTACAGGGCACAGATACCGCAATGTCAGAGGCTCAGAGGAATATTCCAAACGCTAGCAATGTTCTGATACCTGAAGTTTTCAGTCATCACATGGGACTGATGCCAGGGTCTCCCAAGGTCGGAGAGTCAAGCGAGGTAGGACTACGGACAGCTGAATCCAAGAGCAACGCCCCTTTTCTATCGCAGCCCCTAGGATCTCGACTTCAAGAGGGTAGCGAAGCGAACGGTATTTCGCCAAAGCAAGAGCCGACATCAGGAATTCCAGAGACATCGAAGACCCATCATGAGCGAGTAGACGATTCGTACAATATAAACGGCATAGATGATATGCCACCAAAGGCTGATCTTGCTCACGATGTGCCACCAATCGCATCCCTTACAACAGAACCGTTGGCTCCCAATACCGGTAAAGGACCTGATGACGGTGAACAGCCATTGAAGGCAGAAGCAGACCCAAGCACAACCCTGAAAGAGCTCCCCGAAGCCGATGGTATGGATGGAGAACCAGAGTTCGAGATCGACTCGTCCCCTATTGAATCATCGTCATCAGACACATCCACCGATTCTTCGTCATCAGATGACAGCGACGATGACTACCAGATGCTCGACCCCGAGGAGGAAGCCCGTCGACTAATGCAAGAAGACATGGGTTCAGATGGCGAAGGCGCAGGCAAAGGAGTCAAGGGTACTGGCATTGGCCACGTTCGAACCCTTAACGAGAAACCCGATGCTATAGTGGAGAGGCCAAATGTAATAGTCACCGCGGATATGAAGATCGAAGAGCTCGGCAACGTTGAAAACCTGGTGGATAATCTCGCTCTTATCAAGGCAAAGATATCTGGCGAATATCAAGTCCTAGAGACTGGTTCGGTGCTCTGCCTTGGAGATAGAGCCGTGATCGGTGTCATCGCAGAAACCCTAGGTCGTGTTCAGCAGCCCTTCTACTCCGTTTGTTTCACTAATGCAGCTGCCATAATCGAAATCGGCATATTCAAAGGCACGAAGATATTCTATGTGCAGCAGCACTCTACATATGTATTCACGCAGGCTATCAAAGCCATCAAGGGCTCCGATGCTTCAAATCTGCATGACGAAGAAGTCGGAGATGACGAGCTGGAGTTCTCTGATGACGAGGCTGAAGCTGAGCATAAGCGGAGAGTCAAGATGCAAAGGCAGTCGAAGAGGGACACCAGGACGGGGGACAGGGATGGTTTTACGAGAGGCCCACAACAACGTGGGCGAGGAAGTCGAGGTGGTCGAGGTGGTCGAGGTGGTAATGGGTTCCGGGATAGAGATATCCAGGACCGAGTGAGGGACTTCAATATACAACACCAAGACGCGGGCGGCATAAACTACGACGACAAATCAGATGGCGACGACCTATACACTCCCCTGGCGCGGCCTTCCAACCTCCATGAAATGATGGGCCTTAGAGAAGCACCCTTAGAAAGCACTACCGTAACCGAGAACAACTTCCGAGGCGCCCGCGGAAACCGAGGCAGAGGAGACCGCGGAAGAGGACGTGGGGATCGTGGCAGAGGTCGGGGAGGGCGTGGTGATGGGAGAGATCGAGGCAGCTTTGGCAGGAACGGAAGCAGCGATCGGCAGCCTCAGCGCAGCTATTCACCTCCCGGTCTCGGCAACGGCTTCCACTCCCCATCACAGGCCAACACCGAGCATTCGTCCTATCCCCGATATAATGGCTACCGCCCGCACTCCCCACCGCAGAACAACACCTTCGCACCCCCAGCTCCTTACCCGCAGCAACCTGCCCTTCCCTACCAACCAACCAGCCAATTCTACTCCCAAGCCCCCAACCCCCCATCCCAATACACTCACGCCTACACCCAAGGCTATCCCCAGCCCCAATACCAGCCTCCCCAAATCTTTCCGCCACAACACCAGCAACAACCACCACCACAACACTACTATCCCACCAACCAACCTCAACTACAGTACTCGTCACCCCAGCAATACAACCACCCCGCGGCGCCTCCGACGCCGTCGAATATTCCTCCTGGAGCGTATGTCAATCCGGCGTTCTTTGCTGGTGCTAATGCTTTTGGATCTGCTGGAAGGGGGCCGGAAGGGTCACGGTGAGGGGTGAGGCATGTTGGGAAGGTGCAAGGAATCAGGGGATGTTGGAAGGGTGGAAAGTGGAAGTGTGGGGATATTGTGATTGTCCAGCATTTTGTAGATAAATGGCGGTTTATGCTACATAGCATGGCCCTCTCCCAGAAGACCAGAGTGGATGTGTATTCAGGTAGCTGTTCCATTACATTGAGAGCCTAGCCTCGTACTGTTATCTACGTGACTCTCCTTCTAAGAGTCAATCGCATGCGCGGCCCAATTAAACGGAGGTAATCTACCTCATTCAATAATTCCTACACACTACCTAGCGCTCAACTCAATCCCTACAGTCGCCGTATCAACCTGAGCCTAACTCTCACAGACATCAATTTTCCACCTACATTGTCTCTCTCCCCATCTCTCTAACCAACCAACCCTTGATTATTCCGTCATAACAGAGCATACCAGCCATCACAACCTCCACCTTGCCAAATCGTCAATTGGACACGCACACACCATGCACCCACCCACCCGTTCCTCTCCCTCTAAGGAACGGAGTCCAGAACTCCACAAATCACCGTGCAATTCGTCCAACGAAAACCGGGTAATGTCGGTAATGTACATCGGAATACGATAGGTTCATGAGCCACAGACTATCAACACAAGTTGATGGTAGGCTTTTCGACGTTTGGGGTGGGACTTTGGAGCGGTGCTGGGTCATAAAGGATGAAGGGGAGTGAGAGGGCTGGAATTGTGGATGGTGGCGGGTTGGTGGATGATTAGTCGTAGATGTAGCGTAATCGGGTTTCCTCTCGCGTTCGTTAGGGTTTGGAGTTTGCTGGGCATCTGGTCATTCCAAAGCCGATTTCGCCAATAGTGTGTTACAGATGAGATATGCGAGAACGAGATAAGAGTATGCTTTCGAGTGTTCTGCGCGTTCAGTCTTGCGTCTCGACTCTTTTTCTTTTGTGTGATGGGCCCTGGGGCATTGTACGGTCTGCATCGCGAAGTATTTGTATCGTCTCTGAGCTGCCGCTTAATATCGCAAGGTCCAGTGCACTGTGCGCCGTGGCCCATCGACCCCATAAGGTCGTGGCATGCCTGTCTGCGCCTGCAATCAAAAGGAGCTGTACCATTTCTGATCGACCTTTCTTAGCCGCGAGGTGTAAAGCGGTATGTGCAGACATTATGAATGTAAGTTTAGAGTTGGCGTCCGCACCAGCGAGTAGAAGGCTGTGCACAATATCTAGTTTGCCTCCTTGTACTGCGCCGACAAGAGCGTTTTCTCCATAGATGGTTGTCAAATTTGGGTCTGCTCCTGCACCTAACAAAAGGCGGACGATCTTGAGATGTCCACTCCATGCCGCTTCATGGAGAGCGCCTTTGTTACCTGGATGTACGATATTTGGGTCTGCTCCTGCACCTAACAAAGAGCGGATGACCTCTAGATGTCCACGGGATGCCGCTTCATGGAGAGCGCCTTCACCACCTCGATGTACGATATTTGGGTCTGCTCCTACACCTAACAAAAAGCGGATGACCTCTAGATGTCCACGGGATGCCGCTTCATGGAGAGCGCCTTTACCACCTCGATTTACGACATTTGGGTCTGCTCTGGCAGCTAACAAGCATCTAAGCTTCTCCAGGTAGTTGTTTCCCGCGGCAATTGATAGCGAGTATCCAAGAATCTCAGAGTCGGCTCCTGCATCAAGCAATAGCTGCATCACATCCAACGACCCATGCAATACCGCACTCTCCATAGGTGACGAATAGCCATTTATGTCAAAACCTAAATCACTGACGGAATTGACATCTGCCCCCTTGCCAAGAAGCAATTTGACTATCGCTGTCTGGTTTGTCTGGACTGCTCTCTCTAGAGGATGACCAATGTTGACATTTGCATTTGCCTTGAGGAGTAGGTACACTATGTCCGATCGATTGTTCTGAGTAGCTATAGAGAGAGCTGTTTCTCCGTCCTCAGTGATTGCGTTGACATTTGCACCCGCATATACAAGCCGATCGACGCTCTCACAGAGCCCATTCTTTGCTGCTATCTGTAGGGCTGTGGCATAATAATGGTGGGACTCTGAAGTTGCATTGACATCTGCACCAGCATCTATGAGGAGTCTAGCAATGTTTTGATGGCTTTTCTGCAAGGAATAGCTGAGCGCGCTCATCCCATTTGGCGACGGCTGGCCATTAACGTCTGCTCCCGCTTCTAGCAGGATGGATGTCAGCTCCAGACTCCCAAACTGCGCAGCACTTTGCAGTGTTGTCAGGCCAGTGTCATTTAGTACAGGAACATTAGGGTCTGCGCCACTTTGGAGCAATAAGCATGCAATATCAATATGTCCGCGCCGTGATGCTTTTTGAAGAGCAGTATGCTGACTTGGTCCAGAGCGGCATACTAGATCAGCTCTGGCACCCGCGATAAGTAGCCTCCTTGTTATCTCTAGATTACCGTTCGCTACAGCGCAACCTAGTGCCGTGGAACCATATGTCCCTGGTGGAGCATTAGGATCGGCACCGGCAACGAGCAATATTCGTACCACGTCGATGTACTGTCGACGTACAGCAGCCTGGAGTGCCGTTAGTTCTTCCCACCAGGAAACCTTTCCAGGATGCGCATCAACAGTCGCTCCAGTCTCCAAGAGCAATCGCACGACCTCTAAGCTACCTTGGTATGCAGCAGCCTGAAGAGGTGTGGCATAGAGGCCCGGGGACTGGCAATTGATCTCAGCGTGCCAATTTAGCAGCAGCCGGACAGTGCGCAAATGTCCTCCTTTAGCAGCAAGCAGAAGGGGTGTCCCTTCCGCGGTACTGCTTGATCTGGCGTCCACTTCCGCCTTTCGTTTTAGCAACGACTCTACGATCCAACAATGCCCGCCTTTTGCTGCGCCTTGAAGTGCTGTCATCCTGCCACATTTCGCCTCGACGGCCGCACCCGTGTCAAGCAGCAATTGCACAATCTCTCTGTCTCCTCTAGAGGCTGCATACTGTAGCGCGGTACAACCATAACGCTGTGGTGGAGCATCGACATTGGCACCATTTTCAAGTAATATCTGTATAATTTCGATATTCCCTAGTCTTGCGGCCAGCTGCAATGCAGTGTCCTCGACGGACCTCTCGAGAAATTCGCCCCCATCTTCCAGTTCTTCCTTGTCGCTTTCTTCTCCTTCATCCCCGCTCTTACTCTCAACCTGTTCTTCTATTGCTTCAGTGCGGTTTGATAGTCTTGACTGCGCAGCCGTACCTGCCAGTGCTGAAGCTCGTGATATTGTCTTATAATAACCCTCATCCTGGCTATACAACGCATTAACTTCAGCACCTGCCTCGATTAGCGCTTTAGTTATTGAAAGATAGCCACCAGATACGGCCTCTAGTAATGGCGTTTTATTTCTGGGTCTTCGGTAGGAGATGTTGACGTCGGCGCCGTGGCTCAGTAACAGATCAACCGCACTTCCGTGGCCTTTTTTCGCAGCCAGTTCTAGCGGCGACCGTTCGTGAGCCCTTAATTCACGATTTACAGCCAGCTCTGGGAGTTTCAACAACTGCCGAAGCGCATGAAGGTTCCCGATCTCAGAAGCAAACTCAACCGCTGTAGTCATTCTAGGAGTGCGGTAGCCAACATCTTCCTCCACAGCACGTTCAAACGACGCGTTGATGTCCGCACCTGCTTTCAGCAAGAGGTCAAAAATTTCCCTGTTCCCTCGTTCAATAGCGTGATGAATTGGCGCCATGACCCTACGATCTCGAGGAGCGTCGATTTTGGTATTGACGCTCAGGAGGAACGAGGCTATCTCGTAGTGGCCGGCCTTGATAGCCACATCAAGTGCGCCCAAATCCCCGCCCGCCGTGCTGTCGAGATCCGCATTAGCGGCTACAAAGAGCTGAACAGTCTCCAAATCGCCACTTGAGGCTGCTGCAATGAGCCCAGCGCTTTTGACACTATCTGGTGCCATACCGAGACCTCCAAATGCCAGAATTAATGTGCGGACTAAGGCAACGTTGCCGCTTTCCGCAGCCAGAGTATATAGTCCCCGCAATTCCATGTCTTCCCTCTGGTCCTTTCCTCCAAGGGAAAGCAATCTCCTTACCAGCTCAGTATGTCCAGCCTGGATACTTAAATAGAGAGGTGATCTCCCAAAAATGTCTAATTGGTCAATGTCTGACATTTCTGGGGACGGAGAATGTATTACGTTGACTATTTGAATAGCATTATTCTCTGCTGCAACATGTAGAGCAGTACGGCCTATGTAGTCAACCGAGTATGAAGATCCTCCACAACGCAAGAAATCTTTCAGAGTTTGCGCGTCCTTTAGCCGTACTGCACGGTGCAAAGGTAATGTGACCAAGATTCCAATGGCTTCATCTAGGCCGAGGCGATGTAACACCTTCTTCAAAGCTATCGGGAAGGCGTTGTATAGCTCTATGAGCTTTCTTCTGTTTTCTTCTGCTTTAACAGTATTCCCTTGGGCCAAGTCTTTCGAAAGGAGGCGCTCCTGTGGAATCAGGGTGCTGAAAAGTTCTTCGTTCTTCCCATTATTATTCGTTAGAAGTTCGGATTCTAGTGATCCGTTTCTGAGTCTTCCAAGCGCGTACGCTGCGTGTCTTATTTGATTCTTCAAAATGATCGTGTGCCATGTTTCTTCACCGCTCTGAGGCCCATCTGCAAGGGCTTCAACAACAGTAGAGTCGCAGATTTCATCAAATCTTTGTACAAATTTCCCTAAATACTCAAGCTTAATCCAAAGAAGTGAATTCTTTTCTTGGGAGTATAGGTTCCGAAATTCTTCCAGATCATGCCATAAGACTTGTAAACATGTAAGATTCTCAAGCCTTTGAAAGGGCGATAAGCAGTGAAATCAGGTAAACGAACATAGCTTAACTCACATCTGGTTGGCGTGTTCATTGATCAGGTAGACTCTACCAGGATAGTTACCAATAGTGATAACATTCCCTGTACCGATTTCCGTCCGGATTCCAGAGGCTGAAACAGGAACAGTCGTAGATGATTCAAATATTGAAAGCAGGTTGGGGGGAGGTGTCCATGCTGACTCTGGTGCAGAAACCGTGACCGGTACCGTATAATCGAAATTTTGGGTACAACTGACAACTTCTACCGACCCAGGTATCGGAGGCAGATCGGTGGGTACTGTAAAATCGGCATTTTGGACCAAGATCTCTATCTCAGCCGTGTGCTTGAAAGACCGAGCAGAACACGTGTAGTTGTATTTGCTGCAACGAACACATCGCTCCTCAGGCCAGGGAAAGTTCCCAGTTTCACACTGGTGCTGTTAGCGGTGGAGAATTGTACGCAATGGTTACGTTCAAGGACCCTAGCTTTATCTGCCCTACAACGAGCACATCGCAAAGCTTCGCGTGGCATAGCTTTGCGATAGCTGAATCAGTGAGCAACGTTAAATAGTTGATCTTCTTATGGATTAATTATCAGATGAGCAGAACCTGACAAGAGAATCGAATGAAGAAAGCTGTCCATCCCGGCGAAATGTAACGGCGATCAGAAGAGAAAGAGATAGAGAAGACTTAGAACAGACACGCAAGCCCATGTTCATGGCACCCTGTTTCATCCCCCGGCATGACTTGACAGCTCTCCATTCAAGTAGATGCTGTTCGCAAATAGTCATCAGCCTTCGCAAACGTCTCAAAGTCTTCGCAAATGGCGCTCACAGCCTCGTGGTTGCCCGCGCCTCAAGAGCCAATCACCCATAGGTTGATGAACGGGATGAACCGACCTGCAGCTAAGTGCAGGGTTGGATGAGACAAACCTAAATATGCGAAGAATAGAGATGCGAACAAGGTGGGACGCTGAAAACTTCGCATATGGCTTGAAGGGATCATCCATTCCACCATCGTATGTCTGGTACTATCCGCCCAGCAGGCAGACAAGAGCAATCCCAAAACGGACAATCTCAAAACGGACAAGTACTGCTCAATCATCTATCACGTTAAGCTAAAAGACATTCGTCAGGATACGTCCTGCTTCTCCTATAGCCTTACAGGCTCGGCCATCCGTGTTCACCGCAGGCCCACTTTCGCCTTTGAACGCATGTATCAATCTGTTCTTCGCATTTGATTTATACCACTGCGTACGAGTAAATGGAACCTAGGTACGTATGTAAGCAAGGCAGCTAACCCAAAGGGGCTTAGTTGCATTCACACGCCTGACGTCCTGAGGCAAAGGCCTTCATGAAAGACTGCAGTAATTACTTAAGCGTAAGGGGAAGGCGGCCCCCATTGAGGAACACTAAGGTCGTGGGTTCGATTCCCACCGCTCTCAACGATGCTACCAAGAAGAAGGATTATTAAGGATTTGAGGGTTTTGAGATATTCCCGAAGAGACGGCAGGGGTGGAGGGCGATTCGGTGCAAATCCGAACTCGGAAGTGATTGCGAACGAGAGAAAATCACCTCACGTGTTGAGCTGAAAATCTTGTAAGGTATTTAATGATTGATCTAGGACTGAAGTATAAAAGGTCCCGACAGCTCTTCATTCAAAGATGCTGTTCGCAAATAGTTATCAGCCTTGTCAAATGTCTCCAAGTCTTCGCATTGGTTGCCCGCGCCTCAAGAGCCATGCACACCGACCTGCAGCACAGTGATCCGCTCATGGCTTTCCTTCGTCCTGCTTCTTCACAGGCTCGGCCATCCACGTTGTACACAGTAAACCCGTTCACTGCAGGCCCACTTTCGCAATTGAACGCATGTATCAGCCTGTTCTTCGCATTTGATTTATACCACTGCGTACGCTTTGCGGGACTCCAATCAATGTAGGGGGTCAACATGTCTACTTGGTCCTCTCGACCTTCCCATTATATAAGGCGCATCTTTACGCCCTTCCTCTTCTATAATTCCAACTTCTACCTCCGGTTCTCTTCTCTCCAATTGAAGTGTATCTTTAAACCAATTGCGTCGAGACTGCCACAGCGTCTCCTTTGACATGAACGAGAGACCCTATCCTCGAACATCTGCTATGCAAGATGATGTCCTCCCAACCAGAGAAGATAGACAGAGACCAGGACCCCACACTGCAAAGATCAACGTTATTGTCCCCACAGGCCACTTCACCGGTTCCCTACACCACCTAGAGCATGAAGTCTCGGATTCTAGCGAAACAGTCTTACGAAAGTTGCGCCTCTTTTATAACAAGAGTATGACCACTCGTTGGAGAAAAATCTGGCAATGCACGCTCTTGTGTAGGAAGATCACCATCGAGACTGCCGCCCTAGAGATAAATGATTCAGCCACTGTGGTATGTATCCTCGCAAGCCTTTGCATTCTATATAGGATATGCACAATACCTAACAATCTTGAAGCTCACCACAAAACAGAAGCGACACATATATCCGATCACTGTCACTCTCCCTACAAGCAGACCTAGTAGATACCTCACTTCGGCCTTCCACCAGCATTCACTCCCACCAACTCCATTGCTTGAAGGTACTGCAAATGCGCTTGTCCTTCGGCCTGCACTTGATAAGACTCGTGTCTGGTATATGTTGGTCTTTGCCTTGGCCATGGCCCCAGCTGCAGCAATCGTCACTGCATGGTACACAAAGAAGATTGATACTGGGATCAGTATGTGCATCTGTATCTTCGTGATGATCTCTACGGTGCAAGCGAATGTGGCGTGGGCTCAGGTAATATGATCCTGTGGGTATGGAGACACGAATGCAGACGCTTCCCCGCCCTCAGTATTTCTTTTTCGTCATTCGTCTTTACACTGTGGCTCTCTCGCATTGCTCCTGAACAGCAGGAGTTCTTCACCACCACTTTGACCTTGCAACTTCGTTACTTCTTTTCCATCCTCCGCCTTTTGCTTCGATTATTCCACCCCTTTCAGACAGTAGAGGCTTTTTTCGACCGCTCCATCCCAGCAAATTTTTTGTCTGCATTGTTCGCTTTCGGTGAATGTTTTGAAGTAGAAAGTCTGGGAGGAGTAAAGCTTGGTTACCGGTTTCGGGAAATATCACATAGGCTACCGGAATACCACATGCAGGGGCGCAAGGTCTAAACCACGCTCCTCGTCCTTGCTCTGTGTGCCACTGTTGCTTCTTCGATCCTATCCTTCCTCCACGAGCATTCGTCCGCAAATTCGCAGAACCCACACTTATATGCTTCTTCCATACACACCCCCTGAGCCTCCCGCTCACCCTTCCACCACCTCATCTCGTCATCAAGATATGTCTGCATTACTTTGTTGTCATACAGAAAGGTCTTGATACCCAATATAGCTCCATCGACTTGACCTCTGTATTCGGCTTTCAGCACATTTCCTATGCTTTTGACGCCCGCGGGCATGGTGCGTTTGAATTCTAGGATCATGAGACTCCAGAGACTCTGAAGGGAATTATGCTCTAAGAGAATCTGCATGGAATCTTGGGCTGGGGATGGAATATCTGGGTCTTGCTTCGGGTCTGTTGAAGCGTCGACGAAGACTTCATTAAGGTTTCCGATTTGAGCAATGAAACTGTCGCTGAATGGTGCTGCAGGATCTAAGTCGTAACGATTAAAGATAATACTTGAGTCCACCTTGTTAGTTGCTAGGTCTGAAAGGAGGCGATGGTAGAGCATTAGCTGCATCAACGTTGGTCGAAATGAAGCTCCCTTAGGTATTGACTTTGCGCCACGAGTCTTGACATCTGTCAAATAGATCCTAGAGGTCTTCTCGATTATATCGCGCAGATTCTTTATTACGCCACTATCCTGGTCCAGGAAATTCGTGATAGAGGTTTGATCTGCCGATGGCGTATCTTTGTTCGACTTAGCAGTTGCTTTCTCGAGCTCACGGTCGGGGCAGATATATGAGAGCTCATCAAGGACCCCGTTGACCACTAATCCGTCAACAACCCCCCAAACCTCTATTTCTCTAGTCATTCCAGTATCCCTCAACGTTTTTAGACCTTGAATAATGTTCCATATTCTCAAGCCCCAGGCATCTTCTTTTGTAAGAACTTCTACTTCCACCATTGTATGTACTTGATCCTCCAATGTCTTATGTACTATGGAGCCCTGCCGCATCGCTGGAGTCCGCCGTTTTTTCCCGTGCTTCGTAAGGGTATACCAGTACTGAAGCTCACACCATGACGGTGAAATCAGGTCCGTAACAGAAAGGGCCTTCTTCGGCTTGGTGCGGAAGCGTTCCAACGGCGACCTTAAATCTGGCACCTCAGGCTCAGGATTGAGCGGAGCTTCGATGGAAGGAGTTTGCTGTCTGCTTTCGCGACTTCTAGAAGTCTCAACTAGTCGCTTGATCGTCAGTTAGTACTGCCATGATAAATAAGGATCAACCTACCAATCGTGGTGCTGCTGTTGTCCCATTCCACCTCAATTGGCAGGCTTTTCTCCGCTGCCTGAATACGCAGCGATGAATGCCGTCGCTCACGCCCCAGCGTACGAGACAATCTCGCGTCACGATGGCCTTCATCATCCTCAATATCCTTCAGTAGTAAATCGAAGTCCGTTGTCAACCCTGCTGGCGCTTGTTGCAGAAGAACGTTGAGGATCTCCTCTTCGTCTGGCGTGAAATCAGATCCGTAGTCGCTGATACCATCCTGTTGCTCAAGGATAGCACCCTCCATGCTATCAAGGTAATAATGTCCTCATAGGCTCCTGGGCGATGCTGCAACAGTCAAAGTGAGACATGAATCATGACTTACGAGTATTAACAACCGAGTAAGGTACCTTACGCTAAGGATAGCTTTCTACGTAAGCGACACGCTATCCATCTTCGGAAGCAGAAGCCAGATATAATTCTGGTATTGCATTAATCTTTCTTTCTAATACCGACATTGGACCCTGATCAAATCTCAAACTTAACAATGGGAGCGGTGGTGGGACATACTCTTCGGGCTTTCGTGAGAAGAACAAATCACTATCAGCAGAAAGTTTTATCACCTGTCGCGAAACGTCAAAAGTCAAGTGCGGTTGACAAGTCTCCCGTGCAAGCGACGAGAGAAGACGGCAAGCCAATAGCAAAGGCCGATACAGTCGCACTTCTTCCACTTTGGCAGCGTCTTGGCCTGCTGTCAGAAGGCTTTAATGCATATGTTCAAGCACAGAAGAAGAGACCCTACACAACTCAAGTGGCCAGCTCACTAGTAATATATCTATGTGGAGATCTTTCTGCACAGAAATTAGGAGGAGAAGGATATGATCCTTGGAGGACTCTGAGAAACATGACTGTAGGGTGTATATCCTCAATTCCCTCTTATAGATGGTAGGAAGCGAGATATTATAGTATCATCTTTCAATGCTTATCTCAAAGCAGGTTCATGTACCTTGGGCAATCTTTCAACTACTCCTCCAAGGCTCTATCCTTGGGACTAAAGGTCGTTGTAAACCAGATTGTGTTTGCGCCTATATTCAACACTTATTTCTTCGGAATGTCATCGATACTCGCAGGTGATACTTTAGCCAAAGTCTGGGGGCGCATCAAGGATACGGCCCCTATCAGCGTTTTCAATTCTCTGAAGCTGTGGCCTGCTGTGACTGCTTTCAACTTCACTTACGTCCAACCTCAGTATCGTGCCCTTTTTGCAGGTCAGCCGTCCTAGTAACGGGCTTCTCCCACATTGCTAATGTATGGGCAGGATTCATTGCAATAGGCTGGCAATCCTATCTATCATGGTTGAACCAGCGGGCAGTGAATACGGAAAGAAACCGGGAAGACTTGACAGTTTCTACCAAAGCAATTAGGTCCAACAAGTGTTAAGTATGATCTCAGCTGAGTCCTAATCATCCGGCCTTCGGATTACAGAAACGTCTTTCATTACAAACTCGCATAGGGGCATCGATGCTATTAGAGCGCCTTCCGAGGCTCTAGGTCTTTTAATATTAGTTCCGGCTGTCGATTACCAGGCTTACTGATACCCTTCCAACTTCCAAGCACAGGTACGAGTTTGCCCGCGAAATTACGAATCTGCATCTTTCTCATGCCCCAATGGCTGAACAGCAATGGCTTTTCGACTTTTACATATGCGCCTTTACAATCTTCCAAAGGAGCATACAGTTGTGGTACGAGAACTTAAATCGGAGAAGTCATAAGTTACAATCGCTATGGAGCTGTCTCGACATCTAATGGTAAGCCGCCTGTCAAGGAAATGATGGTTGTACAGGTCTATTAGACTTACCACATCAATGCCACTCAACCTGGCCAATGCACAACAAGACTGTTTGACTCTACTCTGGTGTACATCATTCATCTATATCTCCACTTCGACAACTCTACAATGCGATCGCTCTGGAAGAGGAACACCGGTGAAGATATGATCTCAACACAGCTGCCGGCAGAGTCAACGGGCAGTCTGCGGCTTTGTTTACCGATTCGTGGCAGGACGCTCCTACTGTAATTCCCAGTCTATTTTCCTCGGTATAAAGACCTCGACATGCTCGGATAGCCCTTAGATGCTAGCTCAGCATGGAGAGACAAGTAGAAAGAAGATGTCTCCTGCAATGGTAACAATCCTCCGACCGACATCATGAATACTGCAAACCGTCGATGAAATGAACAGATGTAATGAGATCAAACCAATACGGTATTAGCCAAATCATTGCGTTCCTTCAATTAAGCTGCTCAGAAACCTCATTGGGGTAATTTCAAAGGTTGGATACTTTTCTATCAATTGATAGACTCTTGCTTTCCTTTCATTCGTCTTTCTCAAACAAAGGTGACCGCCGGATTTGGCTCAGCAAAATCTGAACACATGCAGCCCTGCGGAGTTACCGGGGATTTAGCCGGCGTTTCTTGCATCTTGCATGGAGTCGCCCTTAGCCCCATTCTCGCCATAGCTTATAAGTCTTCTTCGATCTCTTTCAAAACATGAGCACCAGAAATCACCTGGCGCAACCCGCGTCTTCAAACTTAACGGTATGGACCCCCAACTCGCGGACAAAAAGCAAGCGCCAGCATCGAATGTCCCAGAAGGAAATAACATCGAACTACTCGAGAAAACAGAGATAGAACCGGAAGAATTCGTCCCCAAGGGAGGCATCATAGAACCACCTAAGCAGAAGCAAGTGTCCCAGAATGAGAATGCGGCCGTAGCTGGCGCTACTGAGCCAGAGCCGCCATTTTCGATATTTAGCCGTAGCGAGAAGACCTTCATCGTTGTAATTGCATCTCTAGCTGCATTGTTCTCTCCTCTTTCTGCCAATATCTATTATCCAGCTTTGAATGTTCTAGCTAAGGATCTCAATGTCTCGAATTCCTTGATCAATCTAACCGTTACGTCGTACCTGGTAAAAAAAAAAAAACTATACTGATACAGAGGCAACGCTGATAGACACATAGATATTCCAAGGACTTGCGCCCACGTTCATCGGAAGCTTATCAGACGAGACAGGTCGGAGACCATCATATCTGATATGCTTTGTTATCTATATTGGCGCTTGTGTCGGTCTAGCACTGCAGAACAACTATGCGGCATTGTTCGTTCTTCGTTGTTTGCAGAGCTCAGGAAGCAGCGGTACCGTCGCCTTGGCCAACGCTGTTATCGCGGACATTGTCACCTCAGCAGAACGAGGTACATATATAGGATATGCGAGCATGGGCGCATTAGTCGGTCCTGCGATTGGTCCCCTTATTGGAGGAATCTTGAGTCAATTCCTTGGATGGAGGGCTATTTTCTGGTTCCTCACAATATTCGCAGGAGCCACCGTCACAATTATCATTCTTCTCTTCCCTGAGACGTGTCGCAAGGTTGTTGGCAACGGGTCTTTGCCTGCTCAAAAGTGGAACATGTCACTCTTAACCTACTATTATCTTAGGAAGCAGCGCAAAGCTGGGCTGGAAGGCGAGTCAAACACGAGACTAAGTTTCAAGAGTCGCCCTAACCCTCTGAATTCGGTGTACATCATCTGCGAAAAGGAGTCGGGTATCATTCTTCTTTACGCTGGTACCCTCTTTGCTGGATATTACATGGTCCTCACTGGTCTGCCCTCACAGCTTGCGGAGAAATATCATTTCAACACTTTGCAAATCGGCCTTTGTTATTTCCCTACCGGGTTTGGAAGTATGGCGGCCGCTCTGGTGGTTGGGAAGTTTCTTGACTGGAATTTCCGTCGACGTGCTCAAAGACTGGGTATTGAGCTATCTAGCCAGCGCCAGCAGGACCTCACAGACTTTCCGATTGAAGCTGCTCGACTTCAGGTGGTTTTGCCCTTGGTATTTATCTCTGGGATTTCTCTCATCGCTTACGGTTGGGTCATGGAAGCCCACACATCTCTTGCAGGGCCTATCATTCTTTTGTTCATCGCCACATTCTCCATATCGGGAGCTTTCCAAGGTTTGAGTACCTTGATCGTGGACCTGAACCGCAGCAGTCCGGGCACAGCGACAGCTGCGATGAACCTAGCGAGGTGCTGGCTGGGAGCGGGAGCCGTGGCAGCAGTTGTCCCCCTGCAAACCAAGATCGGCATAGGCTGGACTTCTGTGCTGGTTGCGGGCTGCTTTGCTTTACTAAGTCCAACAATCTTAGTAGTAATGAAGCATGGGCCTCGATGGCGAAAGGAGAAGGCGGCGAAGGAGGAGGCGAAGAAGACGAAAAAGGAAGCTGCTAGACAATGGACAATGAGTCTCGAGGAAGGGACACGAGAACAAAAGAAGTAATATAAGGGCAATGCTCCATAATTTCTCTACATGTCATTGAAGGCAACGATCGACTCTATTTCACATACGCCATAGATTTATCGGAAGAGCGTAACAACTCATTAGATATGAATAGATATCTAGTGATTAGCAAGCGTTATACCGTAACGATGATTTGGCCATTTCGACATGTCGAGTTGAGCATCATCTCTCACACCAATCGCGTTCCGAGGCCTACAGTAGCGGCTAGGCACCGTGACCGGTTTGGGTTTGGCTCTACTGAAGCCTCGCTCCCTTGCACACAAGTGACACAACATCGAGTCGCGATAGGTATTTTTCTCTTGGGCACGGTTGACTAGCTATGCTTTTACTATGCTTACATTATACTGACGACTCATTTACTTTTTCGGACTCCTCCATCAAAATTTGTTGATCCAGCTACTGGAATGCAGCGTCTCCCTTCGTCACTAGGGTGCCTGTCATTCGGAGAGAAAGGCTGACAGCCTCAGAACAACAACATCCGCTCAAGCATCTACTTAGGCCACTACTCTATTACTCCCACTTCCTCTCAAAGATCCCGATCTAAACTCCCCAACCAGCCACCTTACCCACGATCTCCTCTGACAACTCCTTCTTCGTCGCCATCGCGCTCATGTTCTCAACATCCACAGGCTCCTTCAGCGCTATCAACTGATAGAAATATCGGTGTGCTCCATGTCCCATCACTGGTCTAGGCCCACTATAGACCGTCCCTCTTATATTCTTCCCAAGCCTAAAACCACCGTTCAACGTCTTGTCTTTCCCCGCCCCATCTACCGCCCTTACATCGTTATTGTTAATCGTGGTTTTGGTCGCAGGAATCGAATAATACAACCCGTGTGTGGGCGTGAAAGGCAAAGGCGCGTCTGCGTCTTCGACGACAAGGAGATATTCCTTGACGTCTGGTGATGGAGTCGACCACACAAGCTCCGGGAAGTGGTCTTCGCTGAGCTGTGTGTATTCGAGCTTCATTGTGGAATTTGAGGCCCCACAGTCTGGGGAATCGACTTCGAAGGTTGGCTCACTGAACGAGGTGAAGGCGGGACCTTTGGTAAAGAGCTTGTCGTCGTGGGCTTTGAAGTTGAAGAGTAGTCGGCCGAGGCCGTACTCGATGGAACTGAGAATAGAACCCATAGTAGTCTAAGAGATGAAAGGTATCTGTACCGAGAGGGTTTTTTTAGTGACAAACTTGGCTTTCTTGAATCAAGGGTGCAAACGAACGTTCTACCGTTGGCAACTGACAGGCAATACCGTGCAATTCCTGCAAGCACAGTATCTACCGAACTGAACACGCTCTGAGAGTTCTAAGGATTGCATATTATATCTACTCACAAGCATCTGCTTTGGCTTGCCTACATCTGCATGTGAAGCTAAATCCGCTCGTTAAGGCCGAAATTAAGCTCAACGTGCATACAACCAATGGAATTGGAACGAACGGCCGTCAACTCGGATGGATGAATTACAGGAAAAGATGCATCAAGGTATATTTCTCCACAAGCCGGGACGATGTATTACAACAGTGGCGATATGAAACGAGTTGAAATACGGTGTTAGGAAATTACAACCAAACACATCCACATCCTAATCACCGCAGCCCACGTCTCCGAACTGGTCACAAGTCTGCCCAGTCACCTGCATGATCCCTCTAGCGATAACATCGGCGCCAACGGAGCCCCATATATCACTACTGTCGAAGAACCAGGTGCCAGTCGAGGAGTCCTTCCGGCACTGCCAATTTTCCGTCACTCCAACCTCGTTCCGATGGCGTTCACGAATTCTTACCATAATCACCAGCAATTTAAAGTTCCAAACAGATCCTCATGCGGCTGCAATGCTAAAGTCGTATCCGCTGCAAGAGGAGGTTCAGCAGACCAAACGACGAACAGGATCTCCCGGAAACGACATCCTGATGCAAGCCGCGCTCGAGTCCTGCTTGCATCTTCCACAGGTGGCCCCATCGTGGTTGATGCTTTACTTCCCCGTTGATCCAATCACCCCGGTTGACTTCCAGAACCTCTGTCAACCAATAACATTTACGTGATTCCAATTTTGCTAAATATCTTCTGCTAACCCAGCGTCACAGGTCTGGCAACATCATTGCACCATCAGACTCTGATGGTGTGGCTTATGCTAGCACTGTTTCTCCGCACCTTGTTACCTGGTGGAGAGAGGAGTACAACAGGAAAAGTGATGACTATGAAAGTGAAGAGGTGTGGTCTAGGATGTATGGTTATTTGTACATTTCGTTTACAGAATCATTCCTTCGAAATATTCAATCTACTTTTGGAATCCAGGCTCTTTACCGACGACAGGAAACCACATCCACACATCATCATACCACTCAAGCACTTCTCCCCTCCATCAAACCCTCACTCCCCCAGCCCTGACCTTCATTTCTTCCAAACATCCCAATGCACCTCCCTGTTTCCACCACATCACACCTCGCAGCCATCAATATGCCCAGGCCGTTGAATGTATGAAAATCCTCGTTACTTGACGATGAACTGCAAGAGGAGGTATATAGATGGCAAGGCAACATAAATCAGAGCGCCCAGCAAACGGTTCATCGCTAGACCAAGGACACATCCCCGAAGCTTTTCCTTTCATGACCAAATCTTGCTACATCTCTAAATACCATAGTGAAACATTGACATGACATCGATTCTTTTCTCGACCATGGCAGAGAGTAAATCCCTCAGTCTTATAGTAGGACGGATGCCAACGAAAACATGCATGTTGCCCGGTTTTTGAGGTCGAACCTACGCACATGCCCTTTCAACACAATAGCTATCAAGGGCAACTCTCAACATTCAGATTAGCCGATAGATTTAAATGGTTTTTATTCTTCTACAAGCTATTTCTCACTCATCTCGATATAGTACAAGTCGATATATAGGAGGAGTCCAAGAGGCATTTTCGATTGGAGTCCCCCATTCGCTGGTGCATTTCTCATGCTTTTAGTTGATCGTTTTGAAATGCAGAAAATCAGAGACAAATACCTCAATTGCCCAACTCCACCACTCTCCCTTCTTCTTCTTCTTCTTCTTCTCTCAGACACTCTAGCAACCCCCCTCTTCTATAGCCCAAATACATCTTTGCAGATATCCATTGCCCCAACACTCGCCCTCTCCTATCCCCTCATCCCCCGTTACCTTATCCCTTCTTCTCCTTCTCCTTCTCCTTCTCCTTCTCCTTCTCCTTCTCCTTCTCCTTCTCCTTCTCCTTCTCCTTCTCCTTCTCCTTCTCCTTCTCCTTCTCCTTTTCCTTCTCCTTCTCCTTCTCCTTCTCCTTTTCCTTCTCCTTCTCCTTTCTCCAACCTAACTCATTTCCATTACATCTACAACCCAGCTCTCCAAGCCGCGCTTGCTTCCGATACCGTAAACAGCGACGAGAAACGCTTCCCCTCTAAGGTTCTTTGATCTGATGATTTCACGGGTTTTTAAAAAAAGTTGAGTCGCAAAATCCCCAAGGTTGTGTGGGAATTTTAAATGAGAAAACATTGATACAATCCTCTTCTCTTTTCTTTTCTTATATTGATGGAATTTCACTGGCCCAACTCCAAAAGCTCCAGCCCAAAAACTTTCTTTCTTCCTGCCTAGGTACATACACGCAACCCACTCAAACTCCACAGTATCAACATCCCCCTTTTTCCCCAAGTATTCCATAGCCTGTCTACACTCGGCATACTCCACCCACTCATTAACGATCTTCACGATGCTCTCGCGCCCCCCCCCCCCAAACTGCAACGCCCACGGCCCCCCCCCCAACTACGCACGTCCAATCTCGCTAGAATTGTATTCGAGATTTTCTCCCTTGCTTCACATCGCCCTCTTCCCATCTCTTCTTCCCCCAAACCAAACAAACCATCCACATTACCAAAACCACCGCATCTGGAAAAACAAAAGCTCGAATATCATCTCATTACGTAGCTTTTTATTAATAACTCTGATCCCCCCCCTTCAGGCTTCAGCAACTTGCCATAAGTAAGGTAGTTTTCCATCCCCCCCCCGCTTCCCCCTTCACACCCATTTCCACCCATTTCCACTCCATTCTACCCCTTCCCACTCCATTCCACACCCCACCTCTCCAACATCTCTTTCCCATCATCCCCCAATCACAACCCACCACTCCCTCTCAACCCACATCAAGACCGCACGGCTCGGTGGCCAATTGGAAGAGTAACAGGACATGGAATAGTCACAGGGACCGTAAAGGAGGGAAGGGCTTGTTTGGACTGTGAAGCGCTGTGCGCGATGAAAAGGTCCAGAGACAAGACAGGTGTTGAGGGTATGACTCGGGAAAGAGTGGTGGGAATGGGAAGTGGGCAGGAGCGGGAGCAGATACATTTGACTGAGCAAAATAAATGGACAGTATCGAAGCGCTACGAAAGATTCCAGATTTGAAGTTGCAGCCGTACTAAGAATAAACACAACAGCAGTAAGTCACTATGCCAAGTCATTAAGAGCAGTCGGATCAAGACGAAAGAATCATGTTCTAGCCGTCACTTTCGTACAGCAAACCGCCGTTGCTGATTAATGTACAAATCAAAGCCGTGCTCTTCCCTGAGCAAACCCCGTTGAATAACATCCGAGTCCCCATCCCTTATGCCATAAGAAATTCGCAAAACCGCCAAAGTACTAGCCACCATTGTTCTCAAGCATGATACTATATCCACCAAGGCGATTTAGGTGTCCATACCATAGCAACAAGTATGGTCAAATACCCCAGAGAACTGCACCTAAGAACGCTCGCCACGGAGACGACGGGCAAGTTGGATGTCCTTGGATTCTGTAATAACATGTTAGCGGAAGCCCGAGTAAACAAAAGACGCGCAAAGAATAACTTACGAATGGTGACACGCTTGGCGTGGATGGCGCAGAGGTTGGTGTCTTCGAAGAGCGAGACAAGGTAGGCCTCCACAGACTCCTGGAGAGCACCAATAGCGGAGGACTGGAAGCGGAGGTCGGATTTGAAATCTTGAGCGATTTCGCGGACTAGACGCTGGAAGGGGAGTTTGCGGATGAGGAGCTCAGTCGATTTCTGGTAGCGACGTATCTCACGGAGAGCGACGGTTCCTGTTGAGACGCGTTGTTAGTATGTTGTCTGTGTGGCAATGGGGTGAGTCTAGGACATACCAGGCTTGTAACGATGGGGCTTCTTGACACCACCGGTAGAGGGAGCGGCTTTACGCGCGGCCTTTGAGGCGAGCTGCTTACGAGGAGCTTTGCCTCCCGTAGATTTACCTATGGAGTGATGTTAGTAGTGTTACTTTGCTAGAGTGAAGTAGTGATGGTTGAGGTGAGGTTGGATGTAAGGTTCGGGCGGCAGTAGGGTGCGAGATTGCGACGATGATGGCAATGGTGATGACTTACGGGCTGTCTGTTTGGTACGAGCCATTGTTGATGGCTTGTATGGATCTTTGGATGAATTTATGGATTTGTATTTGATGAAATGGAGTTGCGGTTGATGGAAATGTAGATGATGTGGATGGTTGGTGGAAGTAGATGCGGATGAGAAGTGGAAGAGGGAAGCGAGGTGGGAATAAGTAGTTTATCGAAGAAAGCGTTGATTCCAGGCAGGCGCGAGCAAAAGGACGCTAGCGATAATTCACGGTTTCGATGTGTTGGAAAGCAGACGCTGTTTCGCGACTTTTTGTTAGGCGAAAAATAGGTGGGAGAACATCAGAACAATAAACTTGTGGGCCAATCAGAAGCGAGATTAATCTTAGGCGAGACCTGGATATTGTGTGTATTGTGTGTGCACCAGATGAGCAACGAGTTGATAAATCAGATGATGCTTTTATGAGCCGTTACACATTCCCATTTGATGCGGCTATGAGGGTAGAGTCACAATTGATTCATCTCATGCGCAATTACATTACCTTGTTGCAAATTGTTCGGAATCTCTGAGAGCTGCATGCCGTTATTCTGAGGTTCCTCTTTCCTGCGTTCGCGGGAAAAACACCTAATTTCAACTGTTGTCGTCCATTTCAGGTCTAGTCTAAGCGACGTGTGATACGCTTGCCAGCAGGCTCTACTTCAAATACCTTCCATCGCCATACCATATACACTATTCCAACCACATCCATCTCATCGAACCAACCATCGACGAAGTCTTCAACCACCTTTCTATCTTATCCCTCCACAGCTTTCTAAAGCTTACCACATTACCCTACTACTCTCAACATGACTGGACGTAAGTCACTACTGCCCCACCTCATCAAGTGCTTCGAGCTTTGATGATACCCTTCTTCACTTTCAAGCATACTGACGCGTCTTCTCTGCAGGTGGAAAAGGTGGCAAGGGCCTCGGCAAGGGTGGCGCGAAGCGTCACCGAAAGATCCTTCGGGACAACATCCAAGGCATAACTAAGCCTGCCATCCGTCGTCTTGCGCGTCGTGGTGGTGTCAAACGTATCTCAGCCAGTATGTTCCACTGCTCCTGGCTTTATCCCGACTATTCTAATGCGTTCTGCCAGTGATTTACGAAGAGACCCGTGGTGTCCTAAAGACCTTCCTTGAAGGTGTCATCCGTGACGCTGTCACATACACTGAGCATGCGAAGCGTAAGACCGTTACCTCGCTCGATGTCGTCTATGCTCTCAAGAGACAAGGACGTGAGCACCCTAAATTCTCACCCTACTGTTTTTTCTTGCTAATAATATTCAAGGTACCCTTTACGGTTTCGGTGGTTAAGCTTGGCATCACATACTCTTACGACTTCTTTGCTTGCCACCATTTCTACAGATTACTTGGAAGCATTGGTGGATTGCTTGCTGCTTGACGGATGACTCGATGGGATATCGACATGGGTAGTTAACGGTGTTATTATTGCTTTGTATCATAGGGTACCGGGGAGTCATTGGCTTGCATGGAATGATACCAGATAATTCCAGCTTTGATCCAAATATCTCTTATTGTGCTCGTGATGCTTGTGACTCATTGACTCGTGCAACTTTTGTTTTGTCTGCTTCCGAGATTCTTATGCGCGTACTTTACATGCATTTTTCCTTCGGTATTGTCCGATCCCTTCGTCCGTAGAGTCCCTATCCTTTTCCTTCCATACCCGTCAACGACTTGAAAGCTTTCGAACCATCCGAGAACACCATGGTGGCGACGGGCATACCCGGGCAGGTACGCGTTACTAACGTTTGCCCATCCGAGCCATCATGCTGGACGTTGCAGGCATCGGTCAACCAACCTATCGCCAGACTTGCCCATTAAAAGTGGACTTTACCGATCCTCGGCGAGCGCTTCCAGGGATATGCAGCGAATATGCTATCGATAGAAACAACAATCAGGCTTCCGGCGAGACGTGTCTGGTATTGTGGAAGCTACTCTCGGTGTATTGGGCTATGCAGGGAAGGTTGCCTTTAGCATGTGAAAGTCATCTGCACGACAGGTGGGTTTGGGAGATGAAAGACAGACAAAGAAGAAGGTAGAGCCTTTTCTGCTATGGGAAATGGCTGAGATATTGAGGCGTAGATACCTTATGTTAGGATGGTGTTTTAATATCTCTCTACGGAAATGCGGGTTGTACCACGTGGCTTCTCCGAATGTAAATCAATGAGATGTTCTTCTCCATGTTTATTGAACCTGTACAGTAGTGATAGAACTCTGTAGGAAGGCAACTTGGATGAGCAGCGGACTTGGTTCTAAATGGAATTCTAGTGGTGAGCTAAAAATAGAAAGTAATCCAAATATCTAAATACTGCTCAAGAGTCTTCGTCATCGCAGGAGAAAGTGCGAAGTTTGTAGTGAAATGAGATGAGAGTTAGAACCTGAAGGGTGTGCACTCGGATACAGGACACGGTAACCATTATAATGTTCTTGTGGTGGTGAGAAGTGGGTTTTGAGTATTATTCGATTTTCCTAAACGAAAAGCCAATTCCACTATCCTAATCAGACTCGACAGTAACAACACCAGAAAACCGAGTGGAATAAACTCTTTACAGTATCTCATAAACTAAGGAAATCATATGTGTAAATGGAAGGTCGGTTAAGTCAAGGTAAGAAGCTGAGAAGTGCTCCAAGTTGGTAATGTGCTTAGAGGTTGGCTACAATCCTAACCCTAGAATGGCGATTTTAAAATGCCTTTTCGTCAAAGCTCGGATATAGTTGTAATCACGGTCCTCACACTAGTATCTCTTTATAATTATGGGCTGACCACGTGAATAATCTATGTTCTGAATGCTGTAGGGATACTGGTACTCCTAGTCCAACATAAGCTCTGCATAGCTGTTCCGTAACCTCCCACAAAACAGAAGTCCTATGGCTATAAGCCACGTATACCGGTGCACTCTAAACTCAGGAATTCTTTCTTCTTCGAGTCGGATAAGATCGGAGCAGGGACAACTTAGGAAGAAAAGCCTGATCACCAAAAAACAAACGGTAGCAACTTGATGGTATGAAAGGAGCAATTACCTAAGGCCTTGTCTACCTTGCGAGTCAACCTTACGACCGGTTGACAATTGTTTACTCGGCGGCCTCAATGGACCAATCTGACCGACCGTATTTGCAAACAAGCTCTGTCGAGCGGTGAAATCATGCACCCTCGGCATTTGACTCGCTCTTCGATTCATCAAGGATTGATATCAGCTGCGGCAAGAAACGTTGTAGAGTTGGTCCCCGAGTTACATCGATTTTTCCGCTTTCAGAACATAGCCTTCAGCTTTCTTACTCGCATCTTGCAGCACCACTCAGCCAGTCGAGAAAGGGATATGCTTCTGATGAGAGAAAAACGCTGCATCAGGTAATACGGCGCAACATAACATATACTAACTAGGGAAAGGCACGCGATGTAATGCACCGTATGAGGTCTCAATAAGCATACGAGAAGTCAATCTCTCATGTGGTAGCTGAAATAAAGCTTACGTGGAGTGCAGATTATAGCTGAGCAGTCTCGATTGCTCCGTGGATGCTCAGCCAGTGTCCAATCATGCATGCAAAGATTGAGGCTGACCATGGGTCGTTGAAGATGCAAGACACAAACCACATGGCGCTTTGGGGGAGGATCATCGTTTGCTTACGGAATACACGAGTACGAGGTCTGATCACTTCCGTTGGGGTAATTGATAGGTAATCAAGGCACAAGGGTGACAGTGACATTCCAGCCACGCGTACAGATTGTGCTTGAGGCAGTGTCTCTATTGAGTTCTACTACCCTTACATGCCTTACATGCTGCTGCTGCTGCTGGGCTGTGTAGTCGGATCCGACTGTTCTGTTCTGTTGCATTGCACACCGTCGCAGAAAGATCTCGAAGCGATCTGCGAAAACTCCCAGAAGTCGGAAGCTGGCGGCTCCGACCGCGATCCGCATGGACTGCCCGTATAAGGGAAAGGGTCCCCGTGCACCGCCCCTGTGCCACATGATCTGCCGTCGTCGGGTCATGCAGCTAAGAGCAAAGTTCTGACAGATCTCCCCGGCAATTCGTGAGAATCTGGGGAAAAGGGCTTTCAGCTCGGCCTTTCCGAGTCCGCCAGTACCTTGCAGCTGGGTCGCGAGGCATCTGGAACGTGGCAGACCGCGTTGCAGACGACACAGCGCTGTTGCATGCTCACCACCAGTGTTTTCCAGCTGTGTCCAAGACTGCGCTACTGCCATCGGCCACACCGGTATGATGGTAACGAAGGAGCATGAAGCGGTCACGTCCGGCGTCCCTCGGGCTCGGGACTTCTAGGGCTTTTCAAGGCCTCGTGACTGAACGGACAATTGGTCCTACAAGACTTACCCCTTACACACACACAGTCACTCACTTATGTGTTCCGTGACTCAGATATCCAGTTAGTTAGATAACAAGAAGCAACGACTGCGAGAGCAGGCTCCTACAGTTGTCGCATTTGGCATCAGATGACTTGTCATCACGTGGCACATGGAGACGGTATGTACCGAGGCAGGTAGGTAGTCGTAGTCGATCAAAGACACATGTGCATGTGACGCTGAGTGTGTTGTCGAGTGCGAGCAGTCGACCAGTCGACAACTCAACAATTGCCTACGTGTCGGCGACTGCCGGTCCTTGAAGCCGGATAACGCACTGCACACAAAGCCCCAGCAGCCACATTGATCAACAACACAACACGAGTTGCTGTGGCTCAGCAGCCCATTTAATGTTCTGGTGTTTTGAAAACTTGAGATTCGGTGGGGATTGCTAAAAATGGCTTAAGGTTTAGAGTACATATCACCTATTGCGCTGACGAATGGGTACAGTGTGCGGATGGACGCTACTTTAGAGTATAGGGTTCCATTTGTGATGCACCTAATACCTACCTAGGGTGCTAGGTACGTACTTGGTAGTACACCTAACGCACCTTGCGCAGGGAAGGTAAAGTCAACCTAAGAATCCACTCCGATTTGCGCTTTGCGCTTTGCGCTTTAGACCTGCGCGGAGCAGAGGCAGCGACGTCACTGTGCATTATGTCTTTTTCCTATCAAAGAATTTTCGCACGTAGGCCAATATCAAGAGTCCCGAATGCATTTTCTTTCATGAGCCATAACCGCTTTCAATTGATTCAATATCCCCGATCGTCCTCAACGTACTCGGCACTACTGCTCGTCTCCTCTTCATCCGGATTCCAATTGATTCGATTAGTACCGATGAGTAATTGCTAAGCTTACAGTCATACGTATTTATTGTTGATTTTTCTGCGTATATTATCATCTTGCTTGCCACACACGACACACACACAATCTCCCTTACGAATCGGTAAAACACGATATTATTGCCGACTCGTTCCTTGTTTTTCCGACTGCCGAGCTCTACCATGTTAGCAGACGACTATTATTATTATTACAACAGCAGACAAGTCAATGATCTCACCAAATCCTCAATTCAACTTCAACCATCATCCAACTTCAACTACACCCACCTCCTCGCACCAGACTTCTCCTCGTTGGATCTATCAACACCGAATCTAGCATATACGCATCCACCCGGCGACGTTTCTTCTGATTTCAGCCATCCTGCGTCAGACCTACGATACATGACTAAGAGTCCATCGCCAAACCCATTCGGTCGGTTCCAACAGTCCATCTTGGAAGGCATCGCAACATCTGAGAGTACTCCATCGCCGATGCTCGAAGAGAGCGCACTTCCTCGGACTACGTGGAATCAATTCGATAATTCCAGCCCGAACCACCTGAGTCCGCAGACGGCACAGCGACCCTCAAACAGCCTACACTACCGATCGCATAAGAGAGTCTCTTCGGGGTCATCAACCGCATCTGCTGGACCCGACTCTCCTTATACCTCGACTTCTGCATACCCGCAAATCGTCGATTTGGATTCGACACACTTTTCGTCTCCTCCGCTCGAGTCTTACGACGGCGAATACCCGGTACTTACTCTATCCTCCAAACCGCTGTTCTCGCCTTCAAGTTCTGGTCTCCACGAGTCATTCCTCGCACCAGCTTTTGACAACTACAATCCGGCAAGCTATAATGAGGAGTCTTTGATGGCCGTACAAACAGCAATGAGAGAGGCCTTGATGGAGGAAAGAGTAACAGATATCAGCAATCATGGGCTTCCTAGCCCAAGGAGGTCGTATGGGGAGAGCTACGATAGAGATTCAAGGGGTTCTGTGGATGGTCGTAGCACCGTTCCCAAGCTAGACCGTACGATGTCGGACATCTACCAGGACGAGCTATACAACCCAAGTTTGGCTGCCTCTGCGTTGACGTCCCAGACACGCCCATCACAAAACCAGGCGAATCTCCCGCCACGGTACATCAGGGAACGATTACAAGAGGTGAACGAGAAACATTTGTCGGCGAGGTCTTCTCCATCAGCAATCGACATCAACCGCGAGCGTTCGCCATTCCAGCCGACCTCGGGCTATGCATCCGAGGGATTTACAAATCCACATTCGCCGGTTCCTCGCTTAAACTCGGCCGCGCACATGAGGGAACAGCAAAAAGCAGAGGCCGATGCGCGTGCACAATTGGATCACCAACCAGGCAGGAACAATGATTTAGGGAGACCCCAAACCATATCGCCAAAGGAGGCTCAACTGGATTACGTTGCGACTGAAGAGGACGCCAAGACGCCCCTCTTTCCTCGAGAAAATATGCACAAGCGCGGCAATCGGTTCTCGACCAATAACTCCAATAATCAACAATTGGCTCAGAACGATGGGGATAACAACACCGAACGAAGCTTCGACAGTTTTGCATCGAACAGACGGCAGAGCTCGGAGAACTTCTCCGCAGGTACTGCCACTCCTTCCTCATCGAACTTCACATTCATGCCTCCATCAATTCCAGGAAACGTTCAAGTGCCCCAAATGCCCCAGCAATATCCATTTATCTCGCAATTGCGGCGCCAAAGCAGTGGCTTGCGGGGCACATCCGACCAAATCCCCGAATTTCCAGCTCATCTGACCTCAATGGAATCCAGCAAAAGCGACAGTGGCCCTGAGCAGAACAGCAATTCGCGTCAATACATGTCAGACGCAGACTCGACAAACATGCGTTCCCCATCTTCACCCGGCTTACGTCGTCCCTCCAACACGACCGCGGATTCAGGCTCCTACACGTGCACAGGTCCCGGCTGCGCGCTTCGCTTCGACACGGCAGCCAAACTCCAAAAACACCGCCGCGAAGCCCACCGGCAATCCACGCCCCAACGCGCAGCCGGTCCTTCCACGCCCACCATCTCCTCTACAACCACCGCCAGCAATACCGCTGATAACATTTCCAACGCCAACCGCAACAACCAAGCCGGCCCTCACAAATGTGAGCGCATCAACCCCTCAACGGGCAAGCCGTGCAATACGGTGTTCTCGCGGAGTTATGATCTCACAAGACACGAGGACACGATACACAATGCAAGGAAGCAGAAAGTGAGGTGTCACTTGTGCACGGAGGAGAAGACGTTTTCGAGAAACGATGCGCTGACCAGGCATATGAGGGTCGTGCACCCGGATGTGGATTTTCCCGGGAAGACGAAGAGGAGGGCGCCTTGATGGATATACACGTGAGATGTGGTCTAAGCACTAAGAGGTGCGCCCGGGAAGGACACCAGAAGAAAACAATCAGCAACCCAGGGGGTCTTATGGGATGGCTATGGCCGTCTAATGTCAAGGATGAGAGGGAAAACGCACCGCAACTGCGTGCACGTGAGCGATGAATTATGCATAGGATGGAGTGAGAGGAGTACGAACTTGCAACACCGAAAAGAGACCGAAAGTGCTTTTTAGCGAATCATATGTTTACGACGCGTTTTGATTTTCTCGCAAGTCGCGTTTAGACACGATACCATGATGGATGCTTTTTGTTGGTTGGGCTTATTAGCCTTTTTTATTTCCGATCCTCCTTCAATTATTAAAGAAAAAAGCAATGGGAGTGTACGATAATCTGTCTGCGCGATTTCCGCCCACCTTACCCATGAAAGGCTTTCTGGGGCCAGTGAGGAAAATGTTACATGCGAGGGGAGGATGAGGGTTGTCAGATAGGACAGCATAAGTAGATAGATAGGGTGTGGAAGGGGGCGTAGATATATATTAAATCAGAGGGAGATATTTTAAAAAGAAAAAAAAACTTTGAACAGTCGCAGCGTTCTTTCATGATTGCGTTTAGAACTTGTCTACAGCATCAATCCCATCATCCTTCACCTGCTAATCGACCACCCCCCCTCACGCAATTAAGAACCTCTTGATTCCCGCGATACATATGTAGCTAGGATTCGGTTAAAAGGTGTCGTTGTTGTCGTCGTTGTCGTCGTCGTCGTCGTCGTCGTCGTCGTTGTTGGGTATAGCATACATACATGTTACATGGCATACAAGAAAAACCACTCTACGCAACAGAGAGAGATGCATGAAAGCCGGATTGAGAGAGGGGCCCCTATATAGAAGCTTTTTTTTTTTCTTTTGGTGGGGTGTGGGTGTGGGTGTGAGTGTGGCTGGGGTGGGGTGGAAAAGGCAGTGGGGGGAGGGGAAGGGGAAGGAGAAGAAGAAGAAGGAGGAGGAGGAGGAGGAGGAGGAGGAGGAGGAGGAGGAGGAGGAGAAGGAGAAGGAGAAGGAGAAGGAGAAGGAGAAGGAGAAGGAGAAGAAGGAGGAGAAGAAGAAGGAGAAGAAGAAGAAGGAGGAGCGGAGAGAGAGAGTGTGTGTGTGTGTATTAGTGTGCGGAGAGGAATTATTGGTACGAGTACGGAAAATGGGGGGGGGGTGGGGGGGAGAGAGGAGGGAGAATGAATGGGGTGGATAGATAGATAGATAGATAGATTACATAGTGCAATGGGACGCTATGCTATGTATGTACCTCCGTATGTACATATCTATCAACCCCCATCCCTAAAAAAAAACAAAGTGTTCCAAAAAAAAACAAAGTGTTCCAAAAAAAAAAAAAAAAAAAAAAAGGGACACTTCCTTCCCCCTTACCAGTGCCGGGGGAAAAAATGTGATGTGCTGTAAGAAGGCGATTGGATGTGTTTTTTGGGGAGTTGGGGAAGTTCATGATGGGAGGAGCTTGGGTGGTTTGAGGCTGTGACGGGTCTGTGAGACGGGGAGTTTGTGGGGATTGGTGGGATGGAGGAGACGATTGTATACATCGTTAGGGGTGGAGGGGGTTGGTTGCGGTGGCTTGTTTGGATGGAGTAGGAGGGGTGGGGGGGAGGGGGGACTCGGGGGAGTTGGGCATTGTGGGTTGAGGAGGGGGCGGTTTTTTTTTTGTTTTCATTTTTGGGGGGGGGGGGGGGGTAAATTAAAATTTT
>JAABUI010000291.1_pt1 | contig 50121 bp, 53 predicted proteins | sample 5559111 | NCBI WGS metagenome assembly JAABUI01 (sample SAMN10711870, study PRJNA513365) | rock metagenome | isolation source: Antarctica rocks | place: Antarctica: Victoria Land, Buttleship Promontory | reverse complement strand
AGCTTATGTTCTCCTGAGTCATATAGATAGCCGGCTCTTCCCTTCTAGATACTTTCCTTCCTTAGCATTTATATACTCGTTACATTACACCCATATGACTCGCTCTATGCTGGCCCCTAACAATATTCATTGCTGCGTTGATCATGCAATACTAATTGAACTTTTTCTTGATCAGAAATCAGAAATTTCAATACAAGTCATGACAAGATTTCAGTATGTCATGCTTTATTTAATTCTTGAGCATGTCTATGATGATTTGATGAAGTGTCTTAGAGACTGAGAAATTGAGTGTCTGTCATGCATGATGCGATATTGTTTGAATTTGCTGCGAAGATGAGATTATGTCTTTTATCTTTCTCATTTCTGAGAAGTTTCAAATCATTGTTGCTTCTCTGTTAAACAACATCTTCAATAGTAAATTTTTCTCTTGCAGAGTTAAAGCATCGTCGCATATCATTCTTTTCGCTTGCTTCAAAGTCAATCTGAATTCTTGAGCAATTTTGAAGAATTTGAGAAACAGTCAATGATCATACTTCTCTGACTTCATCTCTGTCATATTTAATTTGATCTGAGTCAATAAGATTTGTTTTCAGTTTGTCAAATCTTTTAATATTGAATCATTCAACTTTGATGAATTCACAGATTGAATCTTCTGAGCTTTTCTCTTGTATGCTGTCACTACTTTGACATGATCTATCTTCTAATGCTGATGAATTAAACTCAGATCAAATCTTCATGTCATTCGCATTGCAAGTCTGTTGAAACGACATCATAACATTTGTGCGCATTGCATGCTATCATTCAAGCAAAATCGTTGAACGAAGCTTCAATCTTTCTTTTTCTTTTCTTCTTTGATTTCAATGAACATCTCAGAGCTTTTCAAGCGCGCTAAATCGACAGTCTTCGAGCTTACACTTTTCATTGCAGATACGCTTTCAACAGAGCATTTGTCTACTCATTTAAAGAGTCTTTCGCTTTTTCAAGAAATATTTTCAACACATCTCAATTGACAGAATTGTGTGCTAAAATCAATTTAAAGAACATCATTCTTTCATCATCATCAGTGACTGTCATCTCATAAGTTTCTTTTGAAGTATTGTTGATGCATAGACGCGTCTTTCACTCATATGATCTGCTCAGTATCAGAGTGTACTCATCACTTTTGATCACAAATATTGAAATCATTGATTTTGCTTCGTCAATATCAATCTTCACGTCATTGCAGCATTCAATGATGTTAGTCTTTGCTTCGCTGACTTCTATCATATCTAGATGAATGTCTCGTCACATAGACAACTGAGTTCTTGCGACAAGAGTTTCAAACATAACGTTGATTTCAGCATCACTATCAAGCAATGTCTTAACGTAAATCTCATCGTTCATCAGCACTTGTGTTCTTGAACACGTCATTGCATACAGAATTGCATTCGATTTTTCAAATAAAAAATCTTCAAATTTTACTGCTGTTACTTGCACATCATCAGTTTTTTCGTTTTCTTTTTCTTATGTTGTTTTACTTGAGCGTAGAGAGCTCAAAGAAAAATAGACGAATGTGTAAGCATCTGTTCAATGCTCACGTCTTGCCTCTTCTGATTCGCTATAATATGCATCACGTCTTCTATATTTATGCATTTCTCTACTATGTTTTGCGTTCTTTTGTCTCGATTGTCTGACTCTATCTTGCTGTCATCTGAATTCTTTTTCATCGATTTCTTCGTTGTTTTTATCGTTCTCTCGAAAGCAGCTGCATTCTGCATGATCACATTCTCACTTGTTCACTTCTTTGAGAACGATCTTGAAATCAACAGATACTCTTCAGAGCGCAAATTCTTCATGCTTGACAGACGTTTTTCTTCTTTTACTTTTTTTCTTCAAGTTCAATTTGAACTCGTTCTTTGTTGTATCACTGTCTTCATTGCATTTTCATCTGACTTATAGTCATGTTGAGCTGTGACAAGCATTACTTCTTTGTTTCATTTCTGTTTCTCGTCTGTGTTCTCTGCTTTCTTCGTGATCGTTGCTCTTACACTTGTCAGTCTGATGACATTGACATGTTTTACTTTCATTTGCTGATTTTGTTTCTTCAAAGCATTGTTAATCAGCTCTTTCTGAGAATGACTCAATGCAAAAGATGTCAATCTGTCATCTCTTTCAGCGAGTCTCATTCAGAATCTGTTTGTTTCATTCACATGTATCTTTTCTTCTGTCTTATAAATATTCAGTTGATGACATCTGATCTTCTGACATTTTATTTCTTCATAGAAGAAGCATTCTTTCATTTTAAACATCAAAGACGCTCGTTCACTTCTTGAAAGCGAAAATGATGACAACATTGACATTGCTGAATGAGCAGACGTGATGAGTTCGCATAAGATATAGATGTTGAGCATCAAGACAGATGCTGTCATGTTTTGCATGAAAGATTCAATCTTCTTCGTTGCTGTTTGCAAAGAAAGCATCATCGTCTCAAACTTATTTATCATCTCATTCATTATTGTATTGCTGAGCTGTGTTACTATCAAAGAATCGAAGAACTTGTCTGACATCGTCGATCGCTTGATCTGATATTCATTCATGAGCTTGCTGAGATCATTGAAATTCTTGATCATGATCAAGAATTTCAACAGTGCTTTGACAGAGTCGCAGTAAATCACTATCACGTCACTAGCTTTCTTGAAGTTCATGAAACTAAAATCTTCAGAATTGAGTGCACACTTTCGTACAATCTTTTCGCTTAGTATAGATGAAAGACTCTTGACAAATCAGCAACATCTGATATACTCATTCATTTGCTCGCGTTTTATCAACGAATGTGATATGCTTTTGTATTGTTGACTGTACAGCTTCAGATCATTCTTCATGATACAAGACTTATTCTTGAAGATTTTCAGAAAAATTTCGAGAATTTAGTTGTTGATCAGTGTCATCTTTCTCATACTTCTTCTTCATCATCTTCTTCAGTTCTTGTCAGTTGAAATTGATATGTTTGATCATAGTCTTAATGCTATTGTCAATGATCTTGTTGCAGTATCTTGACAGCTTGCAAAATCGATTGATCTGATTCAGCTCATAATCATCACTGAAGTCTTCATATCTTTCTAGAAAATCAGTCATGTTTTTCTCTTCAAAATACAAGACTTTCGAAGTTTCAAGCGATGACATGAGTGTCAGATATTTCAGAAACAACATTTTGATCATGTCTATTTCTGAGCTGACTCGAGAGCTGATGAGCGTAGCACTCGTGTTTACAACAGATGTTTTCAATGAGCTTGTCATTTTGTCGCTGTGAATTAATATTGAGAGCTGTGAGAATGAAATACAGAATAGCAAAAATAATAGAGCAGTCAAAAAGATCTTGTTATTTTGTTTTTACTTCTCAACTCATTGAAGTTCTTCTTTCTTTCTTTTGCAGTTGTTACAACTGATCAAGATGCTTTTGTTTTTTCTTCTTTTATTTGATGAACAACGCTCGATCTTATGCTTCTGCTGAAACATGATTCACTGCTGAAACTGACATCATTTCTTGTACTTCTGTCTACATCGCTTCGAATTTGTTCTTTGATTCTCGCTTTCGCTGTCTGTTTCTTGCGAGTCTTGAAATCAGATGAACTCTTCTTCTGATCAGAGTGTCTCTTCTGAGTGTCAATCATTCGCGAAAGTCATTTTCTCTCTTCTTTGCTATTGCATCTTCGCTCAAAGAGAAACAGTTTTCATCAGCTTAAGATACGCGTCTCTTCTAGTTTCAACTGTGAGAACTTTGTGACTTGAATAGCTTTCGTCAATATCTCTAAGCGAAATAAAGTCGTTATACCAATTTCTCGTATTTCAGAGTCAAATCGATTTTCACTTCAAATCTTCTGTAAACTCTCTGATCACTGTAGAGATGTCGTGTTGCTCTCTGCTGTTCAGTCAACTGTTCCACTCAAGATATCATAAAAATGATATTCTCGCGTTGAGCTTCAATGTCGAGAAATAAAGTACAGATGCAATATAGAAAGTCGTATCAAAGCAACAGAGAAAGCAAACAATGAACACGTGCAATAATCGTGCTAGTAGAAAGATACTGTAAAACGTGTATGTTTCATCTTTCTATCTACAAGTCGCAATGACATCTATATGTACACTCGAAAAACGCTTTTCAACTCTTCTATCATTGACTCAGATCTCGACCTCTTTTCTCTTACTAACTATCTCGTGAGAATGATACAAGCAGTTTCACGACAACATCAGATTGACTTGAAATCAGATATCAGAGTTTTGAGAGTTCAACTGAACTTCAAGCTGAAATGAGTAATTCACATGCATCATGTCAAAGCAAAACTAGTGATCAAATAAAAAATCATGCAGACAATCATCAAGTTTACTTGAGATTCATTAATGATGACGAAAAAGCAAATATACTTCGTGATAATGCGTTCTCTGCTTAGTCACGAAGTCATCATATGATACATGTCACAGAGAGTGAAGAATCATTGAAAAGATCTGAATGTCAAGCTGAAATCAGTACAAGAAAGAGCATTGCAACAAATCATTAACATTTATCATGCAACATCAACAGAGACTTTACAGATAGAAACAAACACAGCGTTGATAGATATTCATCTATGAAAGCTGATACAAAAGTCAATAATGAACATAAACTTTTAAAAATCAGATGAAGTTATTGAAATGATAATGCGTCGAATTCGCAACAACTTGATACTCAAAAGAGATCGAAAATCAAAGCTGCATAAGATGTCTCAGCAGCTGAAGCAAAAGTGAATGAAAGAAACATTCAAATAAATGAAAATGAAGTGAAGTCATTTTTACATGATGATTCTCTGATCAGAGTCATTGAGAATAGTTATAGTTGCAAACAAGAAAATGTCAATAAATCAACATCATTTTGACACATTCACGTTGAAGCAAAGAGTTTACTTAAACAATAGCGACAATAGAAAGAATGTTACAATGATTGCAATGAAAATTAACTGAGAGCTAGATAAGAGATTGAGAGAATCGACTTTAATCATCACTCATCATGAAGAACTGAAAGAATTGATCGCGAAGATGAAACATCTTGCAGACGTAGTGACAGAGAATCAAGAGTATCGTGAAAAGATATACAAAGTATACAGTGATAGTCAGACTTCTCTGAAAATAGTGAAAGTTATGATATCAACAAAAAATCAGACACGTCTGTGATGAGTTCAGACTGCGCATGAGAGCATTTAATCTTAAGAAGTTACGCTGAAGTTACATTAAGTGATGAGACATGCAGAAGTACTTGAAAATAAAACAATGAACAAAATGATTGATGATGCACATGATTTGTCTCTATCATTGATTAAGCATCAACGCACTGAAGTGATGACGAGATTGATGTTCATACAGAAATAGATCAGATAAACATGAAGAATAGTCTGAAAAGAAAAATTCAATGCAGCTCATTTTCAATATCTGACATCAAAGATGACACATCAACATCTGTGACTGCACAAGAATCATGCAAAGTCTCACAGCGCATTATTGACGCAGCTATGCATAAGAAAAATTGACTTCAATTAATTTCTACATGAGAGACGAGTACTTAATATTACTACAGCGATGTGTGAATGTGACAAAGATTGAATGTCAATCAAGCACATTCTATTAACATGTCTCAGATGAAAAGCAGAATGAAAAGCAATGCAATGAGAAGAAAACATCACGAACTTGATAAAGCTTTTAGAATTCATGAGCGCAGCAATGATGATCATTTGAATGATACTCTCAACGAGTATACTGAATCAATTTCAAGCTGTGACATCATCAAAGAATCAGATGAAAGAGAAGAAAAATAAAGAAGAAATAAACTCATAGAGTTTTTGCATTGAGAACAGTTATAGTATAAAGCGCAGAAAGAAGCGATTTTTGATGTGAAAAGAACGCTGCGCTAGCGCAGCGTTTGCTACAGTATATAAAATCTTGCATAGACTCATAATGAGTGTTGAATCGAGTAAGTGTTGAGATCATGTCTAGAAACTAATCAGAGTGCGTGCGTGACTAGAATGTTTGATTTATAGAGATAGCTATAACTAAGACTTTAAGAATACAGAAGAAAGAAGATACAAAAGACAAGAAAAACACGCTCTATATAGTAGTTATTCAGATTCGACGTTAGTTTCAAAGAGAACGTGTTGAAACACAAGAAAGATGTTTATTTGAAAGATGTTTGCAACACAAAGAAATGTGTTTATCATAGACATCTGTTAACTACTCGTAACACAAAGAAGTGTGTTTGTCTAGAAGATAATAGAAGCTGATTAGAAAATGCTAGAGAAGAAAAAAGATGCTGAATCATATCTGAGTCAAACCTGAGTCAGATCTAGATCAGCTCTCAACTAGATCATTGACTAGTTCTAATCAATACGCAGTGAACTCGCTAGCGTTCACTGTAAATTGATTAAAGTTTGATCTTTGACACATTCATAACAGTAAGAATTAAAAAAAAAGTTTAGTTGATCAATGAAAGAATATTCTTTTGAAGCAAACTTTATAAAATGTTCAACTATAAACTTCAGAAAATAAAAGAGTATTCGATTGAACATCTGAACAAAGAATTTATTTTCTTAAGCTTTGCTCTTTACATTTCACTCATCTTGTTTATTGAAAAGAAAGATGATAGCTTGTGTTTCTGTGTAAATTATAGAAAGCTTAATGCTTTGATTAAATGAGATCATTATTCTTTGTCGTTGATAAATAAGACTTTCACTTGTATACAAGAAAGCAAGTATCTGACTTGATTAAACATAATTGTTATGTTCAACAAACTATATATGCATTTGAACAGCGAAAATTTGACTATTTCCGTTATCTTCTTCAACTTATACAAATATCATGTAATGCTCTTTAATTTAATCAATGAATCTACTTTCTATCAGCATTACATGAATGACGTGTTGTTTGAATATTTACATCAGTTTTGTCAAATTTATTTAAATGACATTATTATTTACAGTAAGATTCTGAAAGAGCATAAGTAACATGTATGATTAATCTTGCAAAGATTATGAAAGACTAATCTACAGATAGACATAAACAAATGCAAGTTTCATATGCAAGAAATCATCTTTCTAGAATTATTGATATTTATTGAAAGATTAAAGATGAATTCTTGAAAGATACAGATTATCATTGAATGATTTATTTTCATCAATTTTACTCAGATACAGTTCTTCATTAACTTTTGAAATTTCTATCAATGCTTCATCAAGAATTTCTTGAAGATTATTCATTTCATGATTCAACTTATTTAAAAGAAGATTATATTTGAATGAAATCAGATCTGTCAGATGATGTTCAATCATATAAAGAAGTGCATAATCAATGTGAGATGATGAGATTTCTTTGCGTGAAACTGCGTAGTAAAAGATAATAAGATAGCACTCTATTGATGATAAAACTAATTGCTAAGAAACAAATGCAAAAGCTGACAGAATTTTCATCTTCTGTCAATTTATTATCTTTATTCATTCATTAATTTCTTTCAAGCTAATTTTGCGAGCTAGTCTTGCAGACATGCATCATTCATAGTCAATAAAATGCGTTTTCACAACTGCATTTTTTCTCAAAGACTCAATTCTCAAGTCTTTATAACATTGTATTGTCTTCTTGTAATTGATAGTATAGCAATGACTTTTTTAGCGCTTTAACATCTGAATAGCAATGTCATGAATTAATCATGCTAATGAGCATAAACAGAGCTAGTGCAAGATTATTAATATTAATCTCTTCATCTTTGCTTTCTTTTCTTCTTTTCTTTTCTTCTTACTTCATCTTAACATACTCTTTCATGAGTATTATTCTTTCAAATTTGATGAAACATGAAATCTGTTATGTGTATCTTGCATAACTTGCAGCTTAAAATATAAGCTTCTTTCGTTGCAGCGTTGTTGTGATGTGAGTCAGCTCATAAATTAACATAAGTGACATAGCAGTATTAACATCATCATCATCATCATCATGATAAGTAGCAGCGTTGCGCTCACTGAAATCATGCTAATATGCTCACTCAGTCTGCTCTTTTTATTAAAATGTATATTTCTTGTTGCTTCTTTCACATCATTATTACTGCTGCATCTATCACGTCTGCTTTTCTTACGCTCTTTGCATTAATGACTGAACTTATGATTCTTGATAAATATATTTATTTCTGCATGTTTCAATAAATGCTGATGCATGATAAATCGTAATGATCAAAAGATCTGATGCTGTCACTGCGTTCATCATCTGAGCGCAGCAATAACTCACATATGTCGTGTTCTCATCGAGTATGCTTGCAAATACGAGCATTGCTTTAAAGAGAAACATGATTGCATGATGAATTCAGTCTTGCATCATCTTCAGCTGCTAATGCATCATGCTGCGTAAGCAATGATTCATTATTTTAATGCTGACATTCAAATTCATTTCATTCTTCATCTTTGACAATGAAAGAGTGAGTAGCTTTTCGCTTAATCATGCAAGATTGTATTCAACAGTTGAGTAAAAACTTTCATTTTTCTCACTTTCATCACTTCTTGTTATTATTGCATCACTTCATCTTCATCTTGTAAGTACAAATAAAGCAAGCAGTGTGTAATGAGATTCATTGATGAATAAATAATCTCTTCTTTTTCTTCAATATTCTGATCTGCAATCATTGATCACTATCTTTCTTTTTTCATTCATGACATCACTTGTTTTCTTTTTTAAAAACATATGTTGATGTAAAATTTTGTTTTATTTATAATTAACATTAAACTTTAAATTTGCATCTTTGCACTTTTAATACATTCTTAAATATGACTTTTACATGATTTATCTTTCTTTTTTCTCTTTGACTTTTTTGCAGTTAACTGATGTACTTGTCTTTCTGTCTTGTAATTCTTAATGATCTTCTTTGCATTGCTAAGATTTTTCATTGATTCTCAGAAGTTTTTGTAAAAAGATGAATCAGTTCATTGAACTAAATACTTAATCTTTTCTTTCTTGATTCACTGATCAATTATCTTCTTCATCTTTCATTTCTCTTTTTCTTTTACAAGAATGATTTGCAACTTTGAATTTTCATCACGTGAGTGTTAAAGTTTCTATGAAAAAACATGAAAGATTGAATGAATTACATCATATTTTTCAGATAGTTCAAGCTTATATACTTGCATGTTAATCTTTTTGAATATTCTGAATGAATTTAATTATCTATGATCAATCTTTTTCTTTGAACAAAGCATATAAATGTTTATACTTTACAGAAGCACTTTGTCTTTCATTTGAAAGCTTGCAATCTTATGATGAGCATTATAATACTTTGCTTGCTGCTCTGTTACTTGCTTTCATAGTTTCATTAAATGTTCTTTAATACTTTGTAATCATTCTGCTCACTTTATAGTCAAGAATGTCTTTCTCTTTAAAGCTTTATTCTCAGATGTTTCTGCAAAGCTTGCAATGTATTTCTTTAAAAATTCATGTGAAGTTTTTTGAATACTAGCGTGTTTGCTATTGTTATATGTAAACGTTGTCATTGATAAAAGCTCTGATCAATTATTCATCTTGTAGTTGAAATACATTTGCAGATAGTGCTCAAGCATCTGATTCTATCTTTCTGTTTGATCATAAATTTGCAAATAAAACGTAATGCTTAACTTTTGCTTCATTTTTAAATGTCAGCAAAGAATGATTCAAAAATAATTGATAAATAGTGAGTCTCATTTTGATATAATGCTTTGCATCATTTCATGCTGAAATACAAATTTTCATCATAACAGATCTGCAAACTCTTTGATGTTCAAATCTTTGATCATCAAAATGTAAATTGCATGCTTAATCAACTTATTTATTATTATCAATATAGTATCACTTGTTTTTTCAATGTACAAATTCTTCGCAAATGACATATTTATTATAAAATTCATGATTATTATTTGATTTGATTTGATTTGATTTGATTTGAATTCATATTTTCTTGTGACATTGATTTAAATTCAACTCATGAGAGAAACTATGCTATATGTATTGAATGAACAAAATTCTCTGAGAGAGAAAATCGCTCGTTGACTACACAATGATTTCACATTGTCGAAATAATAAAATTGACACTATATTATTAATAATGAATCTATAGCTTCTATTCAATATGTGACGCTCAAGTAAACTCTTACGAGTGTCTGTGCTGTTTATTGTAATGTATCAGCTTTGCTCTGCTCTTCATTGATGATATTTTATACAACGATGTTTCGATTCAATTCTTGATTCAAAGATGAAAGATGTTTCTTTGCATTCATGATGCTCATGATTGTAACGCAGAAACTGTGTTTTCTTGCTCAATGATTGTCATTGATTGAACAGAGAAATGTGTGATGAAAGAGAGATGCACATGATGAGAAGATAGAGTGTGATTGTACTAAATAACTCTTTTCTTCTCTTGATTTGACTTATGTCACGTAGACGTTGAATAAATTGTTAGTATAGACGTGCAATCGCAATCATTCAATGCTTAACTGATCAATAGTAGAGATGTGTTCTGATTGATCTCATGCACTCTTAATTTTTCACGTAGATAGATGTATGACTTGACGTCAAGTAAAGAAAATGAGTTCAAGTTCTCTCAGTATATCAGCATGATCGACAAGTCACTACTTCTTCAAGCACATGTAATCACAAACTCAAGACTCATCATCTGATTCATTTATTTTATCTGATATCTTTTCATTAATTACTTGATAACACTGTCAATGTAATGAAGACATTTCAATATCAATGCAATCGATGAGTTGCAAATTCTTTGATCACTTGTAATCATGACTTTCAGACTCTTCATCTGAATCAACTTTTCTACTAGTAGTATCTTTTCATCTCTTACTGACATCGACATATCATTAATCTTCTTCGTAGATCAATTGTAACTGTTAGAGAGAAATGTTGTCACATGAGTGAAAACTCTGCATGATGACTTTTCTGATCATGCAACGTTCTAACATCATTCAAACTGCGTCGAATTGAGATTTCTTGACTCTTCTGACTTTTATTCAAACACAGAATAGAATCAAAAGATTCGTAGTCAACATCATGTACAGATGAATCTCGTTGTCAATCTTCATGATCATTATGTGAAATGAATTCATACTTTCTGAAAATATAAACATCAACTTTTCATAAAGCTTATGATGATGCGTTTGCACTCACTGACAATTTGAATAGATGCAAACATATTTCATCATCTTTTTGAACATTTTTGATCAATAATATTTTCTTCTTATTGCAGTCTTAATATAAGCATATACAAAATAATCTGCTTCAAAATCATCATGATTTATACGCAGAATTTCATCTCTTGTAACAGAGTCATTGAATATATAAACTGCAAGATCACGACGTAGCAATTCATCATTTCTCATACTTTATTTCAAAAGCTCATTCTTTTTAAATGCAAATCATTGACATCACTTATCATTTGTAACAAAGATGTTTCTTTGTTATAACTTCAGCAATCATGTGATCATTGATTCACTCATCTTCAAATAGAATCTTTTCAACTTCATAATTTGATGAATCAGAAGTTGAGATGATGCAGTATCTAAAATTCTGCAAGATTTAGTGAGTATTCTTTCATTCAAACATATGATTCAAGTATCTGCAATGACTATGTCATTCAGTTGCATCATCAACGCTGCAAGTTTAACTGCTGTTGAAACTTCTTCATTCTTTAGCAGCTCAAATTGTCATTTCTGATTGCGAAGTTTGTTTCACAGAGTAAATAGAAAATAATCATTATTCTTCTCATTATTATTCAATTTCATAATGTCAAATCTTCTTAATAATGCATTTGTAGAATTTAATTTATCTTTGTGATACTTTATATTAAAGTCAAACGCAGTTAATTTCTCAGCTCAGCGCATCTGTCATACGTTGAACTTCTTCATCATCATAAAGTAATGAAGATTATTATAATTTATTATCACACATATGAATCACTTACTACTTTAAAGATAATGTTGTTAGTTCTTAAAACCAAGAACTATAACATACAACTTCTTATCATGCATGTTTTATTGTATTTCAGCTTTCTTGAACTTGTAACTATAATGCATAATGAAATATCATTAATTGATCTTGTTCTTTTAACTAAGTACATCTTCAACTTCGCGATTGAATGCATCAATCTTCATGCGAAGATTTGCATTTCAATCATAGTGTTTCAAAATGAAAGCATTAATAAGAACTGCTTTCAATCTTTCAAAAGTCTTTCTTGCTTTTATTGTCATTACAAAGAATGAATGCATCATTTCTTTCTTTGCATTCTTGATTAAATTTGTCAAGAACGTGATGATTTGAAAGAATCTTTTTATTAATCATCAATAAAACTTCGTAAATCTCAAGAATATAAGAATATTCTTCGCAGACTTAAGCTCAAATCAGCTAGTGATTGCATCAATATGAGATTACTTCATTTGAATATCTCTTCACTTTATCACAAAATTCAGAAAGATAACTTCATTATGATTGAAAGCATATTTCAACAACTTAATATATAGTTGATGTTTCAGTAATGTGCAAAGAATCTTGCACATATGCTCTCAATGCTACTCTTTTATCTCAGAATATATTAAGATGTTATTCAGATATCATGTAATAAATATTCAAAAATGACTTAAATGCGTAATTAATATAAAACTGAAAGATTGCAAAAGCATTTATCAGTTTAAAGAGCATCATCTGATATTCAAACTAATCATAACGTGTGTGAAAAATCATTTTTCATTCATTGCTCTTATGAATTTAAATGCAATGATAAACGTTGTAATATCAATTTTGATAAAGTGTCTTGCATGAGCAAAGCAATTCAACATTTCAGACAGTAAAGATAATGAGTAATTGTTCTTTACTGTTATTTCATTGAGATCACAATAATTTATGCATAAATGAAGACTTTTGTTCAACTTCTTTACAAACAACATGAGTGCTTTTGCAAAACTACTTGATGAATGAATTTATTTCTTCTTTAGCGCGCTGTTTAAATAGTTTCATATCACAGCAAGCTCATCTTATGTCATTTTATAAATAAAGTCAATGCAAGACATTTTGTTCTTCATCAAATTAATGAAATCTTTCATTTAATCATATGTGTTCAAACTATCAGAAAGAATTTCAGAAAATACTTTCTTGAAATCTTGAATAACAAAAAGTATCTTTGATTTTTTTGCTTGAAGTGCATTGCATTTTACAGTCTATCAATCTGCATTCTGCAATAATTTATTTGTAAATAGCAGCTGATATGATAGAGTTACATAAATCTCTCTCTTTTTCTTAGCTGCAAGCATTGTCAACTTAATAAATTTCAATGTTTTAAACAGATTAACTTATACTTGCTTTGCATGCTGAGTGCTGTTTTCTCAATATTATCAATGATGCTTGTGTCAACAAATATTTGAATTGATTTCTTTTAATCATGAATAATCAAGAATCATATCATATTCTTGCATGTTCACAACATGAAACTGAGTGTTTCAGCTCTTGCAAACTTTCTCATGATTGATCAACTCATTATCAATCTGATGTGTATCATAACAGAGAATTCAATAATCATTGATCATTTAAATCTGTTTCAGAATTGTATAATTCTTCAATAACTTATGCTCTTTTATTCATGATTGCAATATAAAGTTTCACTCAATCTCAAAGTCAATAAGACAATGAGCTTCATGCATTCTCTTAGAGACATTTGTCAATATTGACATCATCATTGCATGTGATAATCATCTTTTCATTGTTATATTTAATGATTCAATGATGAACATCAGACTTTCTCTTTTCTCATTTCTTCATTATGATTGTGAGTCTCTTGTCTGAATGCATAGTTAAAACACATCAAATTATCAATCTTATGTTTCAACTTCTTGCATGATCAGCATGTAAGATTAAATGAAACAGCATTTTGCTTAAATTCACTGAACTTGAATGTCACATCATTTTTAAACTGCATGCTTAAAGCAGAGAACTTTGAATTCTCTGTTGCAACAACAGATCTCATCTTTTTATGTAAGAATCAAGATTTCTTCTGAAATGTTATATTTTCATTTTGCTGCTGTGAATTTAACTTTGACAGCGTGTCAATGTTTTGCAAATGCAAGTCAATGTTTATAAAATGTTTTAGCAAATCAATATAATTGATAAAGATGTATAAAATATGAAGAGACTCATTCATGATGATTTTGTTAATCTTCATTTGCAAGTACATTATGCAAGTTTCATTGAATATATGATAATTCAGATCTGCATACAGTTTAATAAAATATTGCTTGAAATTCATGATGCTTTAATCAACTCACTGCTTTGCAGTCTTGAGTCAACATTTTGTTTAAAAGTAGCAAATTTCAGAATTGCTAAGTTTAGCATGCAAGTATTCAATGTAATACTTTCAGTCAAGTATCTCATCATGATTACATATGTTCATCATATGATCTCATCATTGATTGCAAGACTTTTCTAACAAGTATGATATAAATCATTGCAGCTTCTCTTCTTTTGTGATGAAGTTAGCTGACGTCGCGATCACGAAATCTTCACAGTTTCACAGTCAAAACATTAAGAAATCATAGTTCATGATGCTTTGCTTCTTGAGTTCATAAGATCAATTAGCATGCTTGCATGCATTACTTCAATAGTGATCATCACTATGTTGATGTCAATGATTAAAGATTAATCAAGTTTTTCACTCAAGTTTCAATATGCAAAGTCATAAGATAAGCAACATATTCTGTGTCTTCAAATTCTTTAGCTGTTGACGTACTTTGCTTGTTAATTGACGAAAAATATGATTTGTTTATTCAGTAGATTCTTGCGATTTAAACTTCTTATTTGCATGATTTTTAAGCTTGTTTCAATGAAATGATGAATTTTCAATGTAAAAGATGTTATCACTTCTTTCAATCATGCAACTTCTAATGAGTCACTGTGCATTTAACATCTCTTACTGAGCATCTTCATGCAAATAAAGCAATTAAAACTGTGAGATGACGAGATTTCTTTGCATGAAACTGCGTAGTAAAAGATAATAAAATAGCACTCTATTGATGATAGAACTAATTGCTAAGAAACAAATGCAAAAGCTGACAGAATTTTTATCTTCTGTCAAATCATTATTTCTATTCACTTGTTAATCTTTTTTGAACTAATCTTGCAAATTGGTTTCGCAGATATGCATTGTTCATAGTTGATGAAATGCATTCTCACAATCAAGACTTTGATACTTCGTCATTTTAATCAGACTTGCAAGACAATTCTTGAAACTGATTCATTCAACTACATCAATGATGAAGTTCTGTCTCAATATAATGATGAAAAAACATTACATTCTGTTATCTTTTATAGCAAGAATCTGTCTTTCGTTGAATGCAACTACGAAATATATGATAAGAAACTGCTGATCATCATTTAAGTATTTAAGCATTGATAATCTGAGCTAAAGCTGACTGATATTTCTATTAAGATCTTTATCAATTATCAAGCATTAACATGATTGATGAAGAATAAAGAGCTTAGTAAATGACAGATGCGCTGAGTATAAAAGCTCATTGATTTTAACTTTAAGTCAATGTATTGATCTGACAAACAGAACATCAAGATCAATGCATTAACTCGTTGAGTTAATGTTGTGCTCAGAGATTTCAAGAATAAACGTTGTTGTTATTAATAAATCATGATTCTGACGTTGAATTGAATGAAGATTGCTAATTTAAAGAAGAATGTCAATCAATCAATTTATTAACAAATTCTTAAAATAAATAAAATCAATGAAAATTGTCTTCTGCTTCGCGAAGTTGTATCAAAAGATGAGATACAATGAAAAGACATCAGATTATAGAGTTATTGAATTCAGAATGAAATCTTGTATCAAAATGATCATTTATGAGTTTCATTTAACAAGATTCTACAAATGAATTTGATTTGTAAAATGTATAATCAATTTTCAATTGATCATTTCAATATTCTTAAAACTGTGAAAATTATAAAATAATACTACTATTGATTCTCAATGCAAAAGACAGTAAATCATTATTTTAAAAACTGCTATATCTATCAATGCTCAAAGATGTTTCAAGATAAATTCAATGAACTACTACATTCTCTGTTGATATTTAAATAATGATGACGTGACATAGTTATGAATTTTATTATTAATTTATCTTTTTCTGATAATTACAACGCAATTTTGACTGTAGTTTGCAGATTGTTAAAGAAAAGACATTACATTTCTTGCATCATTAATAATGAAGATATCACAGCAGAAAAAACAGCTGAGCTGTTAATTCAATGAGTATATTGAACTCATGATTTACTCAACTTCATTGTGTTCAATCAAGATTTGCAGTTCATTTTCATTCTTTGAAAGTCTTTTTGCAAACGTTTCAGCATTTTTCTTTGATTATTCATAGTTTATCACTCACAGATTAATAATCAGAGCGAATGAGCAAATTAGAACATTAAGAGATATTTTTGTTTCTTCTGCTTATACATGCAAAACAACTGATTCAAATAACTGTTTATGATTGAATTTATTAACAATAATGTCACATTAACAAATTTCATTAAGTGTTTAATCATGTAATTAAATGATAAATTAAACGATTTATCATTTTGATCAATTTCTCTTCTTATAAGATCATTTTAATGTGATTAGTTGCAGATGCATGTTTAATAACTTAAATAACATAAATCATCAAAATGACATGAATCATTAAAATGACATAAAGCATCAAAATAACATTGCTGACACTGATTATTCTAATTTTATATGCTCAATTCTATATATTTAAGCGCATGCAAAAGCAAGATATTAAATCAATGAATTTATTATTTAACTAGTTATTTAATTATTAATAATAATAATAAATTCATACATTTTTGTGACATCAATTAGATCGACTAATGAAAGACTTTATGCTATGTGTGTTGAGTGAACAAAACTCTCTGAGATAGAAAATCACTTATTATTTATATGATTACTTCACGCAGTTGAAACAACAAGATTAAAACTATGTATCAAATTTGTTCACGTTGATCACATGTTAAAGAATGAGTGTTTTAATCACTTTAAATTACTTTAGAAGCTTCGTTTTCATCATCATTCTTGCTGCTGTTCTGAGATCTTTCATGATCGCGACGATTATTTGATAGTTTGAAAAGTCAATGTCGCGTAACATTCTTGATCGCAGATGCGTTCAGTTCAAGCAATGCATGAGTACATGCTTCGCTGTCTGATGACTTCGTTCGCAGTTGCATCGTGAACTATTCATGCTTGAAATGTTTCTCAAGTGCAGATAAATATTAAGATTTATGCATTTGATTCTAATATAAGTTGTGAAAGTGCTTTTAATCTTCTGAAAATCATCATGCATCTTTATCAGTTTGTTGAATAAATAAGATCTTTGTGCTGAAATTATATTAATGTCTGCAATGCATTATTTGTAATTTTCTCATCATTGCTTTCATTGATCTTTGTGATATAACACTATTGCGATGCTATTGCTTATTGAAATCATCATAAAAAGATTGAATCATTTGTGTTTAAACTGCATTCTTACGTCTTCTTGAATAAATGTGTTCAAAAGCATTAATTTCTTAATAACAGAAGAGTAAAAGATGAAGCGATTAATTTTCATCAGTTGAGTGTGTATGAGTTTGCATGTTTATTTAATCTCTTGCATTTTGTCGTTGACTTGACTGCGTAATGTAACTTTATTCTGCAGCATGTTCAAATGAACATGCAGCAAACTTATGTACATTTCAATTTCTAATGTTTCAATGCTTACTCTTTTAAATGCTTTTGCAACGTGATGTAAAGTCTGATTTTACAGAGTTTCTAATCTGCATTTCTTGTCTGACAGTTCTTTCTCTTTGTCACGCTGATGTCAAAAGAATGCTTTGAATGCAATTTCTGATCTCATTACAGCTGATTACACTTGTTTCGCTTTTGTGAAGATTGTTTCTCATGTAAAAACTTTTAAACAATTAAGCGTAAGCATTCTTGTGATGTGACTCACTTTTATCTGTCAAAGATGCACATTTCATCACAGTTTCATGTTCAGTTGAATCTTTAAAACTTGCACATCTGATTTTAACTTGATTACTGAACTTTCTATTTATATGCTAGTCATCATGTTGAATTTTCTTGATTTTCTAGTGAAATGTGTGAGTTAATATTTTTCTGATGCAAACGTTGCATCATGAGTTTGAACACACTTCATGCAAACATCATTTATCTTACTAAGTGTTTTGCAGATTTCTTTAATGAATCTGTTATAAACTAGAATGTTGATGTTATTTATGAAGTCAAGCACTTCAATTTTGATTTTCAATGCTTTGCATTTTTCAATGCTTTGCATTTTTCAATTAAACTTGCGTTGAAAAATAGAAAGAGAATCGATGAAATGAAAGATTCTTAAGATATGTCTGTATTAATCTTATGCATAGTACTCATTTATTCATCAAATATCAATGATATCTCTCTGTTTTTTAGAAAGTTGCATGCTCATTTATCTATGTAACTTAACGTTCTTCTCATTTTCAGCATATGTAACAGTTTGATGTGCAAGACTTGATTAAACACTTCAATAATGTTTAAACTTAGCATGAAAATCATGTACTTAATCTTGCAGTTTCACACAATGTGAACTTAATTTACTAGTAGATTTAATGTCGAGATCATGAATTGCTTGCATCTAGACTGATTGCGTCAAGTCGAGTCATCAAGATTTGATTCAAGTCAGAATTTTGAAATCAAGTATTCAAGTTGAATCAGAATTTTGATATCAAGTATTCAAGTCGAGTCACGATGTTGATATCGAGTATTGACTCGAATTTTCAATTCGACTCGTCAAGATATGATTTACTACTACTAATATTTATTTGATAATGCAATAGAGTAATGCAATTGATTCAATCACATCTTCATGACTCATGAGAATACTGACTACTACTGATAGAGATTTTCCCACGAGTATTGATCAAAACTCACGAAGATACTGACTACTATTAATACGTGTTTTTCCAGCTTAGTAATTACTACCTAGTCAAGCATAAGCTTTAATCAATTGCATTATTCTGTTGCATTACTCTGTTGCATTATCAATAGTACATTATCAATAGTGCTCAGGAAATTTCTATCAGTAGTAATCAATCTTCTCATGAGTCATGAGCTCTGAAGATGTTGATCACTATTTATGAATCATGCTCGAGAAATCTCTATTAGTAGTAGTCAGTATTCTCATAAATTCTGAAGATGCTGACTCTGCTCGAGAAACTTCTACTAGTAGTAATCATTATTTCTTTTCATTGAACTCTGAATTTTCGATTGCTTGATGAGTTGAGTCGAGAACTCAAATTCTGACTCGACTTGAGATTGATATTGAGTCGAGTCACAAGATTGATATCGAGTACTCGAGCGAGTCAGAAAGTAAATATGAAAACTCAACTTGATAATCAATTTACTTGCATCTCGCTCTTATTTGAGCATTTGAAAGCATATAATGAGTCTCAGTTATATCACTCAGTCTTTTGATCATAATTGATTCTAAAGTTTTGTTCATGATATCAAGCAAAGCAATGAATCAATATGTCTTTGAATCAATATAGTCGCTTTTTTTTATTTATATAACACTATTGTTTGAGTCTTTTTGAACTGCTTCGAATGATATTTATGTATCATGCATATGTTGAATAAACTCATCAACATTGAGATCAATTTTGTGAAATCTGCTTGAAGTGCTTTGTTTGAAATTTTCAAGATGTTTGATGCTTTATTCACTTTTATTCATTTAATTGCTCACTTTATCTTGTTTTTTAAAATGCATGAATTTGATGATACTGTCAAAGATATGAATGAATCTGAAATGTTATTGATGTTTGCTTATAAGAATGAAGAGAAGAATTTTTCTTGCAGCATCTCAATTTTTTCTTCAAACGTTATTATCATATGATCAGTATCATTTTGTTTCAGCGACGAAAACTGAGAAAGTTTTTTAAATAACTGACTTTCAATTCTAGCTCATTTTGCAAAGCATCATATTGATTTCAATGCATTGTTCAACTCATGCATCTGTGATCTGAAGTGTGCATATTTTGTTTGTCTGATGATCTTGTTTTTGTGATCATTATGTTTCAGATATTCATTTTATGTCTTTAATGTATCTTATGTTTTTCATATAATTTGCAGTCATCTTGATTTCATTACTACTTCAAAGCAGCTTTAATTTCAGAAGTCTCTTGCTTAATTTAATAATTTTGCTCAAAGAGTAGACTTCTCAATGATTTTTTGTAATACTTTGATGATCTTTGTCACTCTGTCATTTATTTCAGCTCTGCTATTCAAAGAGTGATCTGATGAGAGATGTATTTGCAGATAAGCATTCAATGCTTCTGTGTTCATTTTTTTTCAGAGTCAACAAGTTGAAAGCTGCACTGAGATTATTTGTAAATTTAACTCTGTAATAATTGAAAGATGATTTGATTTCTGATGTAAATTAATTCGTACTTTGCACTTGCATGTCATAAACTGTATTTTCTTGCTGCAAAAGACTAAATTTATCATCATAAACTGATTGTGAATCTTGTGAGTGATTGTGTCTGATTTCAACAGTAGTTTCAGTCTTGCATTTGTAATGATGTTTAGTAAAATATCAATCATCATATGTTGAGTGAAGCATTTTCATCTTTCTCAATGTGAATGATGTAGATTAAAGTCTTTTATGACTAGTTGTTTGCAATCATTCTTAAGTAGTTCATTCAAGCAAGAAATAGTTGAGAGTCTCTTTGTAAATGTGATGAATAATGAGCTTGAATTGTAAACATTTAAAAGTCTTAATGTTTGCATTTCATCATCTGTGTTGCAAGTTAATATTCTGATTGAGCAGATGTTTGACTCAACTGTCTTTATTATTCATTAATCAAGTCTTAAGTATTTGTTAACATATATGTATGTTCTTGATTAAGATGATGAGTTTTTCATTAAATGAAAGAAGTTGTGAGCAATGATTGCAAGTCATTAATGTTGCATTCTTACTTTTGTATAATTACTATGTTGAATTTGCGAATTTCTCTGTCGATCAAGAATGATTCTTGAATCTTCAATGACTTTCTGATGTTGTATTGTAGAATTTATAGAAAGAATTGTTTTATCATAAAGTTATTTGTAACTATTGTTGATTTTGCATTAAAAAGACTTTTTGTATGCTTTTAATCACTGAGAGTCTTTCATGCTTTCTGATTGAGCATTTCTGAGTCTGCTCAGATGTCATCTCATCTGAGTCACTAGTCACGCATGAAAAGAGATTGACTCATCTCTTCTTGACTTCTATCATCTGTCATGTTAATTCAACGTCTCGATTACGTGTTTTCAACATGATGATTGCTGAGTTCAAAGAATTCGTTGAATCTACGAAGTTTGTTGAACTCAATGAATTTATTGAGCTTAAAGAGTTCAGAAACAGCGATAGAAGTGCATGATTGTATTTCAACACTTTCAAATATTTGATCGATTTGTTTCTATAGATTTTTGATGCTTGTTTCATCTGCTGTCATCATTTGAGACAGATGTGTCTTCAGAATTCATGATCTTCATTGCAGTTAATGCAACGTCTTCTATTCAAAGATATCATGCACTCTTCAATGTGATGTTTATCTGTACATTTAGTGCAACGTTGTTTCTTCTTGCAAAATCTGATCATATGATCAAATTCAAAGCATCTGTAACATTGAGTAATGTAACAGTTCTTTTCAAACAATTTGCATAAGCATTCTTGATACAAGTTTAACATGCTCTCATTCATTAATTAATTCATCATCGCTTCAATTGTGATCTTTACAATGAGTGATGAGTGAATCTTTTCACTTTCAACTACTTTCTTGAGTCAGATTATTCTTAGAATCTTTAGATTCTTATGAAGTCTTGCATTGTCTTTTATCAGTCTTTTAATGATCACTTTCTGATTGCTTGTGTTTATTGTGATGTGTATATCATGTGCTAGCACAGCGAAGATTCAATATATTATATGCATCAAGTTCATGATTTCTTTTGCTCATGTCTGAAATCTTTTCAGATTTGCTTGAGCTTCTGAACTTACTGCATGAAGTGTGATGTCTTCGCTTTCAAGCTTGCAAAGAGACATGATTAAATTTCTTTGAGCTGTCAACATGTTTGTGATTTCTTGAAGAATTTGTTTAATAAATTTCTTTTGTATCTTTTTTATTTTCTTTCTTTCTACTATCTTCATCATGATCTTTCATTTCTTGCAAAGTGATGATAATTCATCTTTGATATGTTACTTTCTCATTGTTGCTTCTTTTCTTGTCATGTTCATTCATGACGTGATTCTCAATGAGAAGTGTATGCTATCTTATGTTTGCATGCTATCTTATGTTTGTAACTGCTTACTAAGCAGTTGTATGAATGTCTTCAGTTTCTATACATTGTTTGCAATGAATGCATTTTGATTCTCATTGTTTTTTTCTTCTGAATCGTTTCAAAGACGTTGCATCAGCTTCACTGCTACTTCTTTTCATGAATGATCTTTGCTTTTCTCTTTCTTTAACATTGATGTCTGTATTAGAAGATCAATAATGTTAGTAACATACTTTTCATCATTATGTAAACTTTTCAATCTTATATTGTTGTTTCTTCATGACAAGTCAACGTCACTTGTAATTGTTTCTGAATCAGCATTGCTGCAGTTTATGCAATTCATCATCATTTATTCATCTTTTAAATTCGTTCTGTCTTGATTGTATTGCTCTTTTCAAAAATTTGCTTTGCGCACGTTATGATTGTTATTTAATCATTTATTTGAATGAATTATTAACTATGTAAAGTATTTAATAAAGAATCATGAAGAAAGTTATGAAGAAAATCATAAAGCTTGATAAAGCATTATGTAGAAAGCACTGTTTAACTCATGTTATGCATTCAATTGATGAGTAATTGAAAGCATGTAGAAAGTTTGATAAAGTGTTTGATAAAACGCTTGATTGAAAGCTTAGTAGAAAGCTCATTAAAAAGATTAGTAGAAAGATCAGTAGAAAGCTTAATCAAAAAATCAGTAGAAAGATAAGTAGAAAGCTCAGTAGAAAGCTTGATGAAAAGATCAGTAGAAAGATCATTAGAAAGCTTAATTGAAAGATCAGTAGAAAGATCAGTAGAAAGATTAGTAGAAAGATCAGTAGAAAGCTCAGTAGAAAGTTCAGTAGAAAGTTCAGTAGAAAGCTCAGTAGAAAGCTTGATCAAAAGATCAGTAAAAAGATCAGTAAAAAGCTTAATTGAAAAATCAGTAGAAAAATCAGTAGAAAGCCCAGTAAAAAGCTCAATCAAAAGATCAGTACAAAGATCAGTAGAAAGCTCAGTAGAAAGTTTGATTGAAAGATCAGTAGAAAGATCATTAGAAAGCTTGATTGAAAAATCAGTAGAAAGCTCACTAAAAAGCTCAATCAAAAGATCAGTAGAAAGATCAGTAGAAAAATTAATAGAAAGATCAATAGAAAGATTGATAGAAAAATCAGTAGAAAGCTCAGTAGAGAATTTGATAGAAAGTTCAATATCAAGTCATGAAGAATGCATTTTATTGAGTTAGTTAACATTGTTGAAATACAAGATCATATAAAGACGTATTGAAATTTTGATTGTTGTTGTTTTTGTTACGATCCTAGCTACGCACCTATGTTGGTAGCTATGTTGGTGGCTATGTTGATGACTATCGCCGGCCGCTCGCCGCTAGGCTATAGGGTTGTTCCGAGGCCAACCCTATTCAGGGTTAGCTTATGTTCTCCTGAGTCATATAGATAGCCGGCTCTTCCCTTCTAGATACTTTCCTTCCTTAGCATTTATATACTCGTTACATTACACCCATATGACTCGCTCTATGCTGGCCCCTAACATGAGTGTCAGAGTTTCAATAAAGAGACATGAAAGATTAAGTGAATTGCATCATATTTCTTAGATATTTCAAGCTTATACGCTTGCATATTGATTTTCTTCAATATTCTGAATGATTTCAATTGTTTATGATTAATCTTCTTCTTTGAATGAAACATATAAATGTTTATACTTTACAGAAGCATTTTATCTTTCATCTGAAAGTTTGCAGCTTTATGATGAGTGTTATAATACTTTGCTTGCTGCTCTGCTACTTACTTTCATAGTTTCATTAAATATTCTTTGATACTTCGTAATCATTCTGCTCACTTCATAATCAAGAATGTCTTCTTCTTTAAAGTTCTGTTCTCAAATGTCTTTGCAAAGCTTGCAATGTATTTCTTTAGAAGTTTATGTGAAGTTTTTTCAATACTAGCGTTGTCATGAGACTGCTTTCAACATTTTCATGAGATAGTTAGTAAGAGAAAAAAGATTGAGATCTGAGTCAATGATAAAAGAGTCGAGAAAAGCGTTTTCTGAGTGTACATATAAATGTTATTACAACTTATAAATAAAGATGAAGATATACACGTTTTACAGTATCTTTCTACTAGCATGATTATTGCATATGTTCATTATTTGCTTTCTCTGTTGCTTTGATATGACTTTCTATATTGCATCTGTACTTTATTTCTCGACATTGAAGCTCAACGCGAAGATATCATTTTTATGATATCTTGAGTAGAATAGTTAACTGAACAGCAGAGAGTGACACGACATCTCTACAGTGATCAGAAAATTTATGAAAGATTTGAAGTAAGAATTAATTTAACTTTGAAATACGAAAAATTGATATAACGACTTTATTTCACTTAGAAATATTGACGAAAGCTATTTAAATCACAGAGTTTTCACAGTTGAAATTAAAAGAGATACATATCTTCAGCTGATGAAAACTGTTTCTCTTTGAGCGAAGATGCAACAACGAAGAAGAAAGAAACTGACTTTCAGAAATGACTGACACTCAGAAGAGATGCTCTGATCAGAAGAAGAATTCGTCTGATCTTAAGACTTGCAAGAAACAGACAATGAAAGCAAGAATCAAAGAATGAATTTGAAGTGATGTAGACAGAAGTACGAGAAATGACGTCAGTTTCAGCAGTGAATCATGTTTCAGCAAAAGCATAAGATTGAGCGTTATTCATTAAATAAAAGAAGAGAAAATAAAATAAAATAAAAGCATCTTGATCAGTTGTAACAACTGCAAAAGAAAGAAAGAAGAACTTCAATGAGTTGAGAAGCAAAAACAAAATAATAAGATCTTTTTGACTGCTCTATTATTTTTGCTATTCTGTATTTCATTCTCACAGCTTTTAATATTAATTCACAGCAACAAAATGACAAGTTCATTGAAAACATCTGTTGTAAACACAAGTGTTACGCTCATCAGCTCTTAAGTCAGCTCAGAAATAAACATGATCACAATATTGTCTCTGAAATATCTGATACTTATGTCATCACTCAAAACTTTGAAAGTCTCGTATTTTGAAGAAAAGAACATGATTGATTTTCTAGAAAGATATGAAGACTTTTGTGATAATTATGAGCTGAATCAGATCGATTGATTTCGCAAGCTGTCAAGATACTGTGATAAGATCATTGATGATAACATTAAGATCATGATTGAATATATTGACTTCAACTGACAAGAATTGAAGAAGATGATGAAGAAGAAATATAAGAAAGATGACATTGATCAACAGCTGAATTCTTGAATTTTTCTGAAAATCTTCAAGAATAAGTCTTGTATCATAAAGAATGATCTGAAGCTGTACAGTCAATAATACAAAAGCATATCATATTCATTGATAAAATGTAAGCAAATGAATGAGTATATCAGATGTTGTTGATTTGTCAAGAGTCTTTCATTTATACTAAGTGAAAAAATCATATGAAAGTGTGCACTTGATTTTGAAGATCTTAGTTTCATGAACTTCAAGAAAGTTAATAACATGATAGTGATTTACTGCAACATTGTCAAAGCACTGTTGAAATTCTTGATCATAATCAAGAATTTTAATGATTTCAGCAAGCTTGTAAATGAATATCAGATCAAGCAATTGATGATGTCAGACAAGTTCTTCGATTCTTTGATAGTAGCACAACTCAACAATATAATAATGAATGAAATAATAAATAAGTTTAAGATGATGATGCTTCTCTTGCAAGCAGCAGTGAAGAAGATTGAATCTTTCATGCAAAACATGACAACATCTGTCTTGATACTCAATGTTTATATCTTACATGAATTCATCACGTCTGCTTGTTCAACAATGTTGATGTCATTATCATTTTCACTTTCAAGAAGTGAATGAGCATCTTTGATGTTTAGAATGAAAGAATGCTTCTTTTATGAAGAAATAAAATGTTAGAAGATCAGATGTTATCAACTGAATATTTATAAGACAGAAGAGAAAATACATGTGAATGAAGTAAACAGACTTTAAATGAGATTCGTTGAAAGAAATAACAGATTGACATCTTTCACATTGAGTTGTTCTCAGAAAGAGTTGATTGACAATGCTTTGAAGAAACAAAATCAACAAATAAAAGCAGAACATGTTAATATCATCAGATTGACAAGTGTAAGAGCAATGATCACGAAGAAAGCAAAGAATACAAATGAGAAACAGAAATGAAATGAAGAAGTAATAATTATCACAGCTTAACATGATTATAAGTTAAATGAGAATATGATAAAGACAACAACATAACAGAGAATGAGTTCAAATTGAACTTGAAGAGAAAAAGTAAGAAAAGAAGAACATTTATCAAGCATGAAGAATTTGCATTCTGAAAAGTATCTGTTGATTTCAAGAATGTTCTTAAAGAAGTGAACAAGTAAGAATGTGATCATGCAGAATGCAGCTGTTCTCAAGAAAATGATAAAAACAATGAAGAAGTTGACGAGAAAGAATTTAGATGACAGCAAGATAAATAGACTGATCGTCGAGTCGAGTTTTGATACCTACTTTCTGACTCGCTCGAGTACTCGATATCAATGTCGTGACTCGACTCGAATACTCGATATTAATCTTCTGACTCGACTTGATATCGATCTCGAGTCGAGTCAAAACTCGCTGACTCGACTCGACTCATCAAGCAATCGAATATGACGTCAAGAGAGCTAAATATAGAAATTTTTCCGGTTTTTCGCCTTTGCATTACCTTTTTGCATTACCTTTTTGATAGAAAGTCATAAAGAGAAACATGAAGAGAAACATGAAGAGAAACATGAAGATTGTTTGATAGAAAGCTTTGATAGAAAGTTATGATAGAGAGTCATGACGAGAAACTATGAAGACTGTTTGATAGAGAGCTTTGATAGAAAGCTATGATAGAAGACTATGATAGAGAGCTATGATAGAAAGTCATGACGGGAAACTATGAAGATTGTTTGATAGAAAGTCATGAAGAAAAGTCATGAAGAAGAGTCATGAAGAAAAGTCATGAAGAGAAGCTATGATAGAGAAGCTATGATAGAAAAACATGAAGACTATTTGATAGAAAGTCATGGTAGAAAGTCATAATAGAAAGTCATAATAGAATATCTATCTATCTATCTTCATGTCTTGACGAGTCGAATCGAGAATTTCGAGTCGATACTCGATTTCAACTCTCTGACTCGACTCAAATACTTGAGTTGAACATCTTGATTCAACTTGAATACTTGAGTCAAGAATTCTGACTCGAATCGAATCTTGATGAGTCGAGAACTCGACTCGATCTCGATGACTCGACTCGTCGCGATCAGTCTAAAGATAGAGTCAGATAATCAAGACAAGAGAACGCAAAACATAGTAGAGAAATGCATAAATACAGAAGACATGATGCATATTATAATGAATCAGAAGATGCAAGATGTAAACATTGAACAGATGTTTACATATTCATTTATTCTTCTTTAAGCTCTCTACACTTAAGTAAAACAACATAAGAAAATGAAAATGAAAAAATTGATGATGTGCAAGTAACAGCAGTAAAATTCGAAGATTCTTTATTTGAAAAGTCGAATGTGATTCTGTATGCAGTAAGATGTTCAAGAACATGAGTGCTGATGAGTGATGAAATTTACGTTAAGACATTGCTTGACAATGATGCTGAAATCAACGTTATGTCTGAAACTTTTGTTGCAAGAACTCAGTTATTTATGCAACAAGACATTCATTTAAATATGATAAAAGTCAGCGAAGCAAAGACTAACATCATTGAATGCTGCAATGACATGAAGATCAATATTGACGAAGCAAAATCAATGATTTCAATATTTATGATTGAAAGCAACAAGTACACTCTGATATTGAGCAGATCATATAAGCGAAAGACATGTTTATGCATCAACAATACTTTGAAAGAAACTTGTGAAATGACAGTCATTGATGATGATGAAAGAATGATGTTCTTTAAATTGATTTTAACGCACAATTTTATTAATCGAGATATGTTGAAAATATTTCTCAGAAAAGTGAAAATTTCTTTAAATGAGTAAATGAATGCTCTGTTGAAAGTCTATCTGCAATGAGAAGTGTAAGCTTGAAGACTGTCAATTTAGCGCGCTTGAAAAGCTCTGAAACATTCATTGAAATTGAAGAAGAAAAAAAAAATCAAAGCTTCGTTCAATGATTTTGCTTGAATGATAGCATGCAATGCACACAGATATTATGATGTTGTTCAAACAGACTTGTAATGCAAATGACATAAAGATTTGATCTGAATTTAATTCATTAGCATGAAAAGATAAATTATGTCAAAGTAGTGACAACATACAAGAGAAAAACTCAGAAGATTTGATTTGTAAATTCATCAAAGTTAAATAACTCAATATCAGAAGATTTGACAAACTGAAAACAAATCTTATTGACTCAGATCAAACTGAATATGACAGAAATGAAGTCAGAAAAGTATGATCATTGACTGTTTCTTAAATTTTTCAAAATTGCTCAAGAATTCAGACTAACTTTGAAGTGAGCGAAGAAAATGATATGCAACAATGCTTTAACTTTGCAAGAGAAGAATTTACTACTGAAGATGTTGTTTAACAGAGAAGTGATAATGATTTGAAACTTTTCAGAAATGAGAAAGATAAAAAACATAGTCTCATTCTTGCAGCAAATTCAAACAATATTAAATGATGCATGACAGACACTCAATTTCTCAGTCTTTAAGACACTTTATCAGATCATCATAAACATGCTCAAAAATTGAATAAAGTATGACATATTGAAATCTTGTCATGATTGATATTGAAATCTTTGATTTCTGATCAAGAAAAAGTTCAATCAATATCACATGATCAATGCAGCGATAAATATAAACAAGATTATCATCAAAGATGTCAATCTACTTTCAGATGTGAATAAATTCTTCAAAGAATTCATCGATATGATTATGATCTTTCTGATAGATTTGTTTTCTGAATATGATTAAATTATGCTGACAAAAATATATTGAAATCTCACAATGTTCATGACATTTCTGAGATTATTACGACAGACGATGTTATCACAAAATGTCATCAACTTCGTTGCTCAGTTTGTCAGAATTATAATCAAGATATTGAAGAATTTTCTTGAAATATGCAAATCTTTTCTCAACAATATTGAAGTAAAGAGATCAAAGACAATTTATGATAATGTAAAGATTGCTTCAGAAGTGCATCAGTTTATGCTAAAGTATATTAAAAATCTTGACTTTGTACTCTTGAATTTTGAATTCATCAATTGCATCATATCTGATAAAAAGTTGCAATTCTGCATATTAAGCATAAAGATTGTAAAATTTGTTTATGACTTTCATGATTGCAGATCAGAAGATTTCAAAATTATCAAGATTCTAGAATAATGTCTTTGTCATGATGTCACATCTGTTCAAGCATTCATTGAAATATGCGTGTATTATCAAATGTGAATAGAGAATTTCATCTTGATCACTGCATTAATATTTCAGCTCTTCAAAAAGAAGATCAAATTCATGTAAGAAAGAAAACAAGAAAAAGTCATGAACAAGTTGAAGCTGACATTGATCACTGCATTGATCATAAGAAGTTTGAACTATTTTGAGCAAACAGAAGAAATTGTTCTTGTTGTGAATGCAAGTCTTCAAGAATGAGAAACAATGTTACAGCAAACAGCATTGAATTCTAAGAATTGACATTTTGTACAATACGAAAGTGAGCTATGAAATGAGTAAGAGACAAGATATGATGCTGAGAAGTAAGAATGCAAAGATTTGATGAAGACACTGAAGAAGATTCATTACTCACTATACAACATGAAGTTCATTATTGAAATAAATGTCAACATTCTGATGATGCAACTGAATCAATTTGCATCAGACTTATCAGAAGCATTAATGACATGATGATTTACTTGAATTTGCTTGTTTAATTTTGATGTTTATCATGTTCTCAATCACAAGCATAGCGCACTTGATGAACTCTTACGCAGATTCAGAGAATCTTCAAATGATGAAGATGAAACTCATGAGAAAGACATAAATGACTTCATTGATGCTCAGTTAAATTTCATTCATCTTTGCTCAGTCAATATAATTGTTGAAGAAAACATGTTAATATTGAAAGATTTATATTCAGAATACTTCAAGAAAATAACTCATTATTTAATTTTCTTATTGCGCTCGTTTGAAATATTAACAAAAGAATTTCAAAAGTTTAAATATGAAGCGCTAAAAGTCATGATTCAAGATAAACATTTATTTAAAAGATTCAACAACACTGCTTCTGTGCAAAGAATGATGAATTTTTAAGAAGAATGCAGTAATGTTTTGCAGAAACTGCATGATGAAAGTGATCATCATGAAAGAAAGAAAACATATCAAAAGATGATCAACAAATATTAATGAAAGAAGATATGAAAAATTACATGCACATATGTAAAATTCTGTGAAGAATGTCATTAATGAACATCAAGATGAAAGAAGAAAACTTTGCATTCTATTTGAATTTTGAAAGTCTGAAAGAAGATTAAAATGAATATTATTCATATGTTTTTAAACGAAGAAAAACGTTATATTGTCTTGACAAGAAATGATTTCTTGAAATGAATAAAAAAGAGAGTTCTGAAAGCAGTAACTTTGAAAGCAATAACGAAATTTCTGTGAGAAGATGTGATTTGCAGACACAATTGTTTGAAAAGATTTATCATGAATGAAGAATTGAAGAACAAAGAAATTGTAGAAACGTTGATTGAAAAATATAAAATAAAGCAAATGATGATGTTAACTTATCATTCACAAATGAATGATCTTATGAAGAGAGATCATACAGCTGTTGTGAACATCTTGATCAAGATAATAGTTGAAAAAAGCATGAGATGAGTCAGAAGCTTTGTCAATGTGCTATGAGCAGACAAAATCATCATGAGAACTTTTATTGAAATGATTTCATATCATATTTTATATGATTGCAATGTTGTTCTTTCTATAGAACTTGATGTTTCAATCTGACAGATTCTTTCATGAAGTAATGTTTGCATAATTGATGAGTTATTGACTTTTCATGTTCAATAACTTGAATGCAAAGATGAGAATTTGAAGAAGATTATGCTGCATTTGAGAAGAATGAGAGAGATCAATTAAGATGTATAAAATAATCACAAACACATTCATACTAGTTCAATTCTGAAGAGTGATCTTGTACTGCTGCATGACATCAAATTAAACAACATGCATATGTTGAAATTGATATAAAGATGACTGAAATCTTTTCAAATAATGAAGATGAACATTGAAAAAGAATGATATAAAATTGCAGAGTTCAACGAAGCAGTCTTAAAAGAAATAATTGTAGAAAATAGATTGAAGAAGCGTGTAAATTGAGCATTGAAAAGTGAGATCAGCAATGAACAGAAGAATGAAGATTAGAATTTATTGATGACAATGCTCATTGAGAAAATCATGTTAGAAATTATGATCAATGTTTTGATCAGAAATTTGAATGCATCGCTGAATTTGATTCATTATTAACTGAAAGTCTCTGTGAACTTAAAAAGAGCATCTGTCACTGAAACTTCTGTTGAATTAAGATAAGATTGTTCACATTCAAGAATGTAGCTTCAATAGCATTGTTTTGTACAGCATTACTAATATTAATCTTTTCTTTATCAAATCATCAAGAAGCAAAGTTGATGTAAGAAGATCATGAATTGTTAAGATTATCATAAAGTTGCTTTAAGTTACTTGAATATATGAAAAGAAGAATGAGAATGAAGATGCAGACATCTGCAATGTCAATATTGAATTACTTCAATATTAAAGATTGAAAGTTTCAAAATACTTTAGTCTTGAATAAACAAAGCGAAACTTTAATCAATTTGCAGAGTACGCGCTAAAGTTCACTGCATAATGATTAAAGCTAGAACTTAGAACAAGAATCAAAATCAATCAATGATTGTATATTAAAGAATATATCAAGATCAAAGATTGAAAATATATCAAGATCGACTTAAACAACATATGATAAAACAACATAATGTTACATCAAGTTGATTTAACTCATATGATACGCAGCAGATAGCATAGAAAAATAATCAATTAATCAGCTGAGAAATTTGTTACTAATATTGAATCATCAACATTCTTTTAGCTATGACAAGCGTAAATTGCAGAAGAATTATTTGCAAAACTGCAAACAATTTCTACTAGCGTTGAGCTTTAAAAGACTCAACATGTATTCAATATCTTTCAACATAATTATCATCTCTGTTATTTGAACTTGCACTAGAACATCTAAAAATCTCACGTATTTCATTATTTTTATTATTTGAACTCACACTAAAATGATTAAACATCTCATGTAATTCTTCACTCAACATTTGTTTTCTCAAATATTAAAAGCTCACATTGAAACTTTCATCAACAAAAGCTTTTATGCATTTTCTCAGAAGAATCTCATTCAAATTCTTTAACTATCTTTACTTTCATTATTTCAGAAAAGCAAATACAACACTCATTAAAGCAAGCTTTGTGATAATGCTGAATCATCTGAAACACTTCATAAATGATCAAAAAAAACTAGTCGATTACTTGAATTCTTTGCGCACTGAACAAGAACAACAGACAGTAATTCATTAATTTCAAAATCAGATTATGCAATTATATGTTAATGTAAAGAATTTAATGTACAGCTTCGTGAAATTTCTTAATAATAACTTACTTTATTCAAGAATGACTAGCAAGAAAGAAGAATGAAAAGTGATAAATATTGAGCATAAGAGAATTGAAAAAGAGAGAAGAAATATAGCTGAGACAAAAAGAATCATGATGAATAAATGAGATTTGAAGTTACTGAATCTTTGAATTTCAAAGAAAGATTCTTCATTGTATTCAGTAAAAAGAGAAGTGATGAATAAAATGTTTGCTGTTATTGCAAGAGTTCAGAATGAGCATTTGATCAAAGTAATAATGAAGCAGATAATATATCATAGAGCGATGCAGATAATTGTCAGCAAAGATTGAGTTTTGATCTTTTTATTCTCACAATTCATAAACTTCAACAAATTGATTGCAAATCAGATTAAAGTTATATTAATGAATGAGAAGCTAAATCATATGAACTGAAAATGAGTAAAGTCTGACTTGCTATGTGAGTGTATCAGCGACATGATTTTGAAAACAGATCATGTTGAAACTGTTTTTAGCTCATCAGCAGTCTTGTTGTTCAATTTTGAAAAAAGATCAAAATCATTGATACTGTTGTTGTAATCAAGATGCTCATCAGTAATGTTGAAGAATGAAGATTTACACTTCATGTTGACTGCAAGCGATGTAGTAATAATCTCAGATCTTAATTTATTAATGTCAGTAATGCAAAGTCTGATGATAAGATTTTATTAATCATCAAGAATTGTCACATCAATCTCTTTTGACATGATTGCTTCATTCACGTCATTAAATTCTTCAAGAACATCACACGTATATCTTTTTATATCTTCTCATTTTCTTATTTTGATTGCTTTGATGCTTTTGAAGCTAGCAGAATATGATGAGCAAAAACTTGCTCTCTTGCTAGATGTAATCATGAATAACGAAAAGATTCTTCTACAGTACAGCTTAGAAATAGAAATGAGTAATACTGTGAATGTCTGTGAGAAAGCTATCATTGCAACAACGATTGAATGTGTATGATTGAAAGTTCAACAATTATGTTATTAAATCATTGAAAATATCTGAAAAATAAAAGAGAGTAAAGCATGCTTTTGCATATAAGTATCTCATACATGAAAGCAGAGACTTGATTATCTTGTTTCAATATCTTCAATTGTGACAATGAAGTTACTGAAAGAATATTGCTTCAAAATTAAGAATGAAGAAACGTTTGTGTATCATTTACATCTTCAGAAACTGAGAAATAAATTTAAATTATTGATGAATGAGCTGTCATTTGAAATACTTATTGATCATATAAATATCATATACGACTATAGATTTCAACTAAGTTTCGTGAAAATCAATGTCACTTTTACAGACTGATTTCATTGAGATAGTCATCTCTTTCACTTCACTGACTCACTACAACTATTTCAACTATGATTGTATATATTATAGAATTATAAGATTGATACATCTTTGATTCATAACATGTTTATAAAGAAGATCAAGTATCAGAAGTGAAAGAAAAACGATGCAATAATGTTATTAAATGTGTTTAATTAAATATTGAATGACAATACATAAGTCTTGATAAGAAAGAAACTAAACATATATTTATGACATCAGAAAGATAACTTAGATCTTACAAATCATGACTGATTAAGAACAATTATGTACATTACGTTGTAACAACTAGTATGTCAGAATATAGTGTATTATTTCATTACTGTGATTCTTTAATTGAATCATGAAATCAATCTTCTGATCTTCTCATATTTCATGAAGATTACTTTCAAGAATGATTCAAAACTCATAAAATATGTGAATTTGAATATCAATGATTTAATGAGTGATAAAGAATAAAGTTGAATTCAAAGTACAGCAGTGTTTGCAGATGAGTTGATTGACAAAGATGATAAATTCATTCTTGATCTACATCTTTGCATGAAAAAATGATGAAAAGAAGCGATTAAGTGAAATCTAGCAATGAATGAATATACTCACTGCGTAGTACTTGAGATGTTCAATGAGAATGATTCATGAAGATCAGATCTGAAATGAGTGAATCAGTCTTACTTCGCAGACAATGTTCATTTCTGAATGTCACATCTATTACATGATAATAAAGATAAATCTGATGAACAACGCATTGCAATGCTCATTTATCACACAGCAATCTTCAAAGATGAAGTCAACATGAAAATTACAAAATGTGAAACTAAGAATGAAGTGATCATTGCACTATGAGATCAAAGATTCATTGACACGATCTCTTTTGAACTAGAAAATGATAAACAAGAGAATGTATTGTTTCATCATTCTATTATCATGAAAATTTGAGAAGTATGTTCAACTTCGAATGTGCTGATAGATCTTTAAAGCTGAAATTCAATGAAAATATTGAAAGAAAGAAGTCTTTTGTTTGATCAGAATTTGAAGTAAGTAAAGAAGTTTATTGAATTTCATTGAAAATCTGCATTGAATCAGATGAGAAAAGCTCACAAAAGAATGAAAAAGACAGAGATTGCAGTTTATGAATTTAAATTCTATTTCTACTACGTCAAGAATGATATTAAGTCAATGAAAGACAATGAATGAAAGCATTCAAAAGCAATTGCTTGAACATTAATGATAAATTGTATTCTTTCTGTTTTCTTAAACGTTGATGAATAGATTGTTTTCTTACTGTTTTCTTTCTGTTTTCTTCTTGTTTCTTTCTGTAGTGATCAGGAAATGATCACTAATTAAATGAGAAATGAATGTTGTAAGATTGCTTGTAACATTCTCATGAGATAGTTAGTAAGAGAAAAGAGATCAAGATCTGAGTCAATGATAAAAGAGTTGAGAAAAACGTTTCTTAAGTGTACATATGTTGAGATCGTGCCTAGAATCTAATCACACTGCAGCGAGATAGTGCGTAGCTGAATAGAATGTTTGATCAATAGAGATAGCTATAACTAGAATATTAAGAATACAGAAGAAATCAAAGAGAGTTCCGAGCTGTATCTATAGTAGGGCAAAACAAAGAGAACGAAGCAGGTTTGCTCAGATATCGGAAGCGCTAGAATAGAGTGTCGAGGCTAGAGGTTTAACATGAGCCGAAACTTCTAGAGCTTATTGACTAGAAAACTCTATTCAATCTCGGCACACTCGTAACAACATATAAATGTCATTGCAACTTATAGATAAAGATGAAGATATACACGTTTTACAGTATCTTTCTACTAGCATGATCATTGCATGTGTTCATTGTTTGCTTTCTCTGTTGCTTTGATACGCCTTTTTATATTGCATCTGTACTTTATTTCTTAACAATATGTACGCTGTTATTATATGTAAACGTTATCATTGATAAAAGTTCTGATCAGTTATTCATCTTATAATTGAAATACATTCGCAAATAATGCTTAAGCATCTGATTCTGTCTTTCTGTTTGATCATTGATTTGCGAATGAAACGCAGTGCTTAGCTTTCATTTGCTTCAAGATGTCAACATAAAGTGATTCAAAAATGACTGATAAACAATGAGTTTCAATTTGATATAATGCTTTGCATCATTTCATGCTGAGATACAAATTCTCATCATAGCAGATTCACAAGCTTCTTGATGTTTAAATCTTTGATCATCAAAATATAAATTACGTGCTGAATCAACTTATTTATTATTATCAATATAGCATTGCTTGTTTTTTCAATGTATGAATTCTTTGCAAAGAGCATATCTATTATGAAATTCATGATCATCATGTGAAATGAATTTACACTTTCTGAAAATATAGATGTCAGCTTTTCATAGAGCTTATGATGATGCATTTGCACTCACTGACAGTCTGAATAAATGCAAACATATTTCATCATTTCTTTGAGCATTTTCAATCAGTAATATTTTCTTCTTATTGCAGTCTTGATATGAATGCATGCAAAATAATCTGCTTTGAAATCATCATGATTCATATGTAGAATTTCATTTCTTGTAGCAGAATCATTGAATACATAGATTGCAAGATCATGACGTAGCAGTTCATCATTTTTCATACTTTATTTCAAAAGCTCATTCTTTCTAGATGTGAATCATTGACATCACTTCTCATTCACAATAAAGATATTTCTTTATTGTAACTTCAGCAATTATGCAGTCATTAATTCACTCATCTTCAAATAAAATCTCTTCAACTTCATAATTTGATGAATTAGAAGTTGAAATGACGTAATGTTTAAAATTCTGCAAAATTTAACAAGTACTTTCTCATTTGAACATATGACTTGAATATCTGCAATGACTGTATCATTCAATTATGTCATCAATGCTACAAGTTTAATTACTATTGAAACTTCTTCATTCTTTAACAGCTTAAATTAACATTTTTGATTGCAAAGTTTGTTTTGCAGAGTAAATAGAAAATAATCATTATTCTTCTTGCTATCATTCAATTTCATGATGTTAAGTCTTCTTAATGATGCATTTACAGAATTTAATTTGTCTTTGCAATATTTTATATGAAAGTCAAATGCAGCTAATTTCTCAGTTCAACGCATCTGTTGTACATTAAACTTCTTCATCATCATAAAGTAATGAAGATTATTGTGACCTGTTATCACACATATGAATCGCTTGCTACTCTGAAAATAGTATCATCAATTCTTAAAATCAAGAATTATAGCATACAGTTTTTTGTCATGCATATCTTATCATACTTCAACTTCTTTGAACTTATAATTATAGTATATAATAAGATGTCATTGATCAGTCTTATCTTTTTGACTAAGCACATCTTCAACTTCATGATTTGATACATTGATCTTCATGCAAAAATTTGCATCTCAATTGTGGTGTTTCAAAATAAAAGCATTGACAAAAACTGCTTTCAATCTTTTAAAAACTTTTCTTGTTTTCAACGTCATTGTGAAGAGCAAATGCATCATTTTCTTCTTTGCATTCTTGATTAAATCTGTTAAGAGCATGATGATTTGAAAGAATTCTTTTATAAACTGTTGATAAAATCTTGCAAATTTCAAGAATATGAGAATGTTCTTTACAGACTTGAGATCAGATCAGCTAATGATTGCATTAATATGAAACTGTTTTATTTGAATACTTCTTTGTTTTATCATGAATTTCAGAAAGATAACTTCAGAGTCGCTATTCTTGAAAGAAGACATTTTCTCATTCTCTTTATCTTTCGAAATAATGATTTCATGTAGACGAAGAGTGAAAGCTTGAGAAGTCGAAATGTCAATCTTGTTCTGAGAGCAATTCTTGAACAAGTGACTCGAAGTTTTGCACATGTAGCAGATGATAGACAATTTCGCTCGATCAGACTCAAAGATAGAAAAGATGATAGACTTAACATAATCAATTATCGAAGTCATCACTGACAATGAAGTAGCGTGTTTGTCAGGTACGACAGTGACTTTGACGATGACAGTGCGACGTTCGCTGCGTAGCTGATAGTTGACTCACTGTTTATTATTCACATCTTGAAGAAATTTCTTTAGACGAGAAAGCGAAGTAAAGTTCTTTGAACAGACTGATAGAACGTTCTGCAAGCGATTGTTGATTTTATTCTGAAGATCATTCATCAGAGTGTGATCATCATAATCGAGATAGCTGAATAACTTCATAAAGTCGAAGTAGAAGACATTGAAAGACTTGTCTTCTTGTCTCAGAGCGTTGTATTCGCGTCAAGACTTTTGATTCTTATTCAGTTCATCATATTTTTTTTTCAAATGATTGAATAGCTCGTAGATCGAAGTGAATGAATTCAAAGAATCAAAACAATGTCGAGCGAAGATGTGCTTCGCAGCATCATCTTCTAGTCTAAATATCATGTAGACAATACAGATGATATCATCATTGAATTGATCAACATTGACAATCAACTTGTCGTTCATCTTGTTTCTTCAATCTTTTCAACTCGATTCATCTTCATCAGTGAATATAAATGAGTTCGAAAATTTGTAGAATCAATAATGTTCATTTTCGAATTAGATGAACTTAGTAGACGTCTCTCGTCGAGTATGATTCTTGATAGAAGCGTGCAATTCGATATCTTGTTAAGATAGATGATTCGTAGTAGATCGAGACTCAGTAGACTGTTGAGATTGAGACTGATTAGCTGAACGCTGTTTCTCTTTGAGTTTCAACATTTTCTTTCATAGTTGAGTGTTAATCTCTTCTAGAGTGTTCATTGTCGTGCGATTGATTTCTAGCTGTTTCAGTCTCTGAGTATGTTTGACTTGTAGAATGATTCAGTGCTCATTGCATTTCAACGTCATGTCTCGTTGATCTCTTAGCTCGTCTAACATCTTGATTATCTCGTTCAACAGATCAAGAGCTCACTGACGTAGTTGTTCTTTGATCTTGATGTTTCATGAGATCGCGACATTCTGAGATTCAGCTGAAACATCGAAAGAAAGAAGAAAAACTCGTTTATTTGCAATGCTTCTAAACAGATGAGTCGTTCGAGATTCGACTGATTCAAAGTCGCGTGTCATGATGAGAAATTGAAGATAAAGATAGATAGATTGTGATAAATTTGATAGATGTAATTCAAAGAAGTTCTTGTGAATTTTCTGATAAACAAATGAGTACAATATTCGAAGAATCTCTTGCGAATAAAAAGTGATACAAATTCAAAGAATTTCTTGCGAATTTCTGAATGAACGAAGTAGATTATTTCGTATCATCTACATGTTGATAGCAGAATAGTTAATTAGCATTTATCTACTGTTAAAGATCAATCTAGAGCGAGTTATAAAGATGTCATTTAACTAATAGATAAATGCTAACAAAGAAAAGTATGTACAGAAAAGAACTCAATTCTTATATGTATGTTTCTCAGCTCTGTGCTAGACTCGATTGAGTTGACGTCTTACACATATGATGCAGAGTTTCAATGACATCATCTCTAGCTTGAATGCTCACTAGACTCGATTAGAATGAAATCAAGGCGAAGAATAGACGAAGGCTAGAATCATAATAATTTGAAAGATGAAACAAGATGAGATGCATTTTAATATAATGATGCACAGCAAAATTAAAATACATCTGAATCACATCTGAGTCAGATTTAAACGAGATGTCTAAGTCAAATTTAAATAAGATCTGAGTCAGATCTGAGTAAGAAGAAGATGAAACATAGTTTAATATGATGATGCACATGCAAAACTAAAATACATCTGAGTCACATTTAAGTTAAATTTAAACAAATGTTTGAAATAAATTTAAGCAAGATTTGAGTCAGATTTGAGCTGAATTGAAATGATGAAGATTAAACTTAAAGTTCTTAATATTGATATTGAGACATTACACATGACAATACATGTAATTCTTCGACAACAGAATTGACGAGATGATATTCATTAAATGCTTACTCACAATTATTCAGAAGATTGAAAGACTTTCAAGTAGAAAAGTAATTTTCTTAATTAATGTAATACTTGAGCAAAGATGAATTATAATGTTTATCATGCTTGAAGTTTAGTATGCTGTTTACATATCAAGATCTTTTGTCATTCTTGATGATAATGAGTTCTTAAAGTTTTTGATGTTGATTTGAAAGAAAATCACTTGTGATATGATTCAGAAGAATGACATGAAAGATTGAATGAACTTTCATAAATATTGAAAGATTTAACTCAATGATCAGAGAATTATTCTTGAAGACACGCTTGATCTTAAAGAAATCAACATTATGATCATTTAGCTTGACTGTAAAATGAGCGATGCTGAGATTGCAAGCATTCAATCAGACTTCATCTTCATCAAAGTATTTAAAACAAGAACGACAAAAGAGATTAACATTGAATTCATAAATGATCTGAGCTATAAGCATTTCATCATGTAAATGCTTAGTTAGTTTCTTCATCTTCTTGATGAACTTTTCAACATTAATTAACTTGTTTCAAGCTTGAAATGTAAGATTCTTAAGCAAAGATTCAAAAAACTTGAAGTTTAAATGTAAGTTTTGATTCAAATTGATCAAGAAGAATGATGTTAAAGTGATTAATAATGATGCATTATTGATAATGAATTCAACTTCAGAAAGTCACTTAGCTCAGTCATTTTGCATGTAGTTGACAAAGACTCAAAAATAATGCTTTATGATAGCATTGATTTTCTTGATTTAATCAATGATTTCAGAGTGATACATCATTAATAACTTAGTGTTTATCTTCAGCATTTTATACATATGCTTTCAAACATTGAAGATGAATTGTGTGTCTTGATCAAACATGAAAAACTCAAGTAAATCATGATGTTTTCAAACATGAGCATAAAAGCAGTTGCTATTGAGCATCATCTTCGTTTGAACGAATATATATTATATATGTTTGAGCAAACTCGACGATCTCTGACGATCTTCAGAGCTAAAATTTGCCTCGAAAGTCGCTCTGAGATGTCAAGCACTCTCTCTATCTAAGCGACTGAGTCTATGAAGTAAGTGAGTGAAACAAAAGCGCGTTTCTGACTGAATTCTAAGAAATGAAGAAACAGAAAAAGATGATGAGAGAAACAGAAGAAGAAACGATCTATTTATTCTCTTTTCTCTGCTTAATCTTCTTATTCTCTAGTGATCGACATTGATCGAGTCAAGTCGACTAGTCATTTTCGCTTGTCGATAATCTTCAGTCAAGCTGAATCTTCTATCGAGCATCATCTTCATTTGAACGAATATATATTATATGTGTTTGAGCAAATTCGACGATCTCTGATGATCTTCAGAACTAAAATTTGTCTTGAAAGTCGCTCTGAGATGTCAAGCACTCTCAAATCTCAGAAACGTCGATACGAAGTATCAAGATTGACGAGAGCTAATTCTAGTCAACTGATCGAAAGTGACTATCTTTGATGTCTTTTAGAGATATTTAGTATGTAGCTAGAATGAACTTCAATATATAAGCGATAGCTGTCAAATTTTCATCTTTCTAGCAGCTGAATTTCATTCTTCGAAAGTTTTGCTTGACGAGCTGAGATAGCAGCATCTCGACGAAAGAAGTGATCTAAGTAGCGATCTTCTATGCTCAGTGTGACTAGCGTTCTACGCAGAATCTCGATGATGTGAGTTCGCATGTATGAATATTCTGAGTCAAACAGAGACGTCAGCAGAAATGCAGAAAACTTTGAAAATAGATTGACGAGTGAGTTTTTAACGCACGCTTCGTCGTCGACGACAGCGATGATCAATGTCACTTCACGTCTGAAAGAGTCGATTTTGAAGCTCGATAGAATGAGTTGCAAAGAGTCATTCTGAAAGATAATTGAACTTCTGATTAGATATCACTGTTTGAAGTCAGATGTTCTATTTGATTGACTTCATGTGAACTCGCTCATGCGCAGAAAGTTCGCAAACGTCAGGCAAAATGACGCATGTCATGTTGTCTCTTCAATGATAGATTGATCAAATTGACGTAGCAATAGTAGCAGTAGATCTCATGTTATAGATCTTCGCTTACGAGTCTGATCGTCGTCTTGAAGTCTTCGAATTTCGACTATAATTCGCTGTAATGTAGAGTGATGAAATGTCTCGATCTCGATATCAGAATATTCAACGTCAATGTGATGTGATCATAAATCAATGAGATAGATCTTAATGATCTTGACTTTGATCATTTTGTTCTCTAGATTCGCTGATCAGCTGATCAGATTTGAGATTGAAGTTGAATATTTGACTCTGACGATCAAGAAGCAGAACATAGAGTAGCTTCTTTTTGCTGTGTCGTAGATATCTCTGATGAACGTCGCTAGATTTCATCAAAGATATCTGACTGCTGAGCAATCAAGAAAAACCTCGCTGTATCAGAAGCTCAATGACTCGCGCTGATTGACTGAAGTGTAGCTAGCTGAGAAAATTCGTCAGCAATAGTACTGAACTTCGCTCGAGAAAGCAAATCAGCAAGGCGATTTTCATGAATTGAAATTCACAGAGCATGTATGCAGATATCGTGTGCAGTCGTCAGCAAGACTATTCGTCGCAGATGCAGCATTGCTTCTTCGCGCATGAAGATCTTGTTTATGTCGATGACAACAGTTACGTTGTCGTCATATATAGTGAGATTGCACTTTGCAAAATTGAGAAGTCATGCTGTCAAAGCATGAAGAACTGTCGTCATTTCTTTGACATTGATATGCTTGCTACTTAAATGAGTGTTAAATCAATTAGAAAATGCTTGATTGACAGCTGATGATAGATTGAGATGACGCAAATAGTAGTCTCTCATGTCGTGCAGATCTGAAGCGTTGATTCAGAGATATAGAGAATGTCTGAATTCATGCTTGCAAAGCAGATGTACATCGTTTCACTTTGAAAGAAACGTCTTTCATCATAGTAAATCTTGTCGCATTGAATAATTGATGCGCTGCTTGCGTGATTTGATGACGATTAAGTCGTTGAACAGTCGTCTGAGAAAGACTCTTTCAGAAATCACGATCTTTGCAGCAAATGACAGAAAGTCTAATAGTGTCTGTAGCTTCTCGTATGATAAAAAGCTCTTTGTAAGCACGCTGTTGACGAGCTGAATTGTCTTCTGATGCTTGTCAGATGATAGACGAGTCATCATATTGATTGAATCAAGCTCAATGCTCAAAAAGATGCATGTGATGTCGATAAGATTCTTTTTAAGATTAACGCTAAACTCTAACTGAGCGCACAGATAATCGAAATCGCTCTCGTATTTACGAGCTTCAATCATGTTCGCTTGTATGACTAGAAAGTCATTCGGATAGTGTATCATCGAGTTTCATTACAGAGTGACTATGAGCATTCAGCAAAGATCTTTAGCGAAAAGATTGAACAGATATGATGACGTGCGTAAATTGAAGAAGAGAAAGCGATCTATTCAGTATTTATCTTCTCAGAAGAATTCGAGCAGTCAGTGATCTGATGTTGCTATCGACACATGACGAAAGACGTCAATCAGATCTCTTTTAATGAGAACTGCGTTTTGATCAACATCACATAAAGCGATGATCGCTTGATCAAAGATGAAATATTCAATTGATTCTCAGTTCTCAAGAATGAAGCAGTTGACTGATCTTTCTTTTGAATACGATAGATGATGTATTCGACGTCAGCGATCATTTTTCTTCAATACTAACCTCAATGATGAGAATATAAAGCGATGAGAAACATGATGAATCTCGATTAGTCGATCACAGCGAACTTGCTGCGTCAAATCGACTTGAAGAGTATCTGAAGCTTCGTTTGTCGAGAAAAGATTCTCGCTCAAAATCAGTTGATCGAGATCTCGATATTCAATTTTTGCTTCATGTTCAATGATAAACAGCAGCATTTGAACATATATACAATCAGAATGTTCAACTAGTTGTGTTTGTCATGCGCTCGCGTTTAGAGAGTCTCTGTGCGCTAGAGAAACTTCGTCGACCTTCATGAGCTGATATGAGAAGAATTTCGATATTGATATCAATGAGGTCGAAATTCGATGTTATTTTCTTTCGATTGATTGACTGTTTGAATTCGATGTTTTGCAATTGATAGCAGCGTGAGTCTCATCACATTCGCTGCAAATATGCTGATATGTGCAATCAGAATAGATGCAACTGTTGACGTTGAACTTGTTGCATATCGAGAGCAATGTGCTTTCTTCTTCGAATCTAGAGTCGTAGAACTGTTTTCTGACTCTCTGACTCTGATATTTCGTCTGAAAGACGATAGCAGATGTTTTCTTTATCAGTGCTTGATCAATCAGTTTATCTTCAGCGTTATATCACTCGTTCAAGTCATTGACTTCTTTTATCATATGAATCTCATGAAAGTGAAAGTGAAAGATTCGTAGAGATTCAAAGATATAATGCAGATGAAGCTTCAGCAGATAGTCAACGTATCAAGCTAAGCTTGCTTGCAGAGAATGTCTCAATTGATCATTGATCATCTTGATGAGACATTGATTATATACTTCTAGACAGCGTATAAAGAGAATCATGCTCTTGAGATTCTGCTGAGTGATGTCATCGTCATGAGCTCGAAGCTCATCGAATCATGATAGTCGCAAATCTTGTTTATTGAGTGAGTTTGATATATGATCGTTGATCAGCTTGAAGATATTGACGACTCAAAATTCGTTTTTGAAGATGAAAGTCAGTTGAGTGATATCAATAAAGAGATAGCGAAATATCATTGTTTGAATGCAAAAATCACTTGAGAGAATAGTATCTGACGTTTGACTGATAGTGCTTTCTGTCACTGAGTTGTTTCTCGACTGATTCAGCGCTGTACTCTGAGCTTCTAGTCGTCGAAGCTTCTGTTTCAGCTCGCGTTTCATATTCGCTTGACGAACGTCTTTAATTCTCTGTTGCATGACAAAAGTAGTTGATGTTTCGACAATTTGTTTTGAGTCGATCTCTCTCAAGAAAGCACTTGAAGAGAGAAAACTTGAAGAAACAGATGAACTCAACGATGATGACGACGATAATGCAGATGAGCGAGAGCGAGACACATGAAAGAAGAGAAAGCGATGATGACTTCGTTTTCTGCTGACAGCGATGATGACGTCGACGTTGACGTGACTCTGACGACGAGTAGAAGCAATCATCGACAGTGATGACAGTAGTGAATAGCAAATGAAATAGCAGTGACAGCAGTGAGTAGCGATGACAGCAGAGTAGCAGTGACAGCAGTGAGTAGCAGTGTGAATGTCAAAGTGAATAGCAAAGTGAGTAGCAAAGTGAGTAGCAAAGTGAGTAGCAGCAGCAAAAGCGCGTTTCTGACTGAATTCTAAGAAATGAAGAAACAGAAAGAAATGATGAGAGAAACAGAAGAAGAAACGATCTATTTATTCTCTTTTCTCTGCTTAATCTTCTTATTCTCTAGCGATCGACATTGATCGAGTCAAGTCGACTAGTCATCTTCGCTTGTCGATAGTCTTTAGTCAAGCTGAATCTTATAACTTCTTCAACTTTCATAAAAGTGATAAGAATTAAATGTTTCATTTTAATAAGATGATCAACAAAGACTAGAACATATTTATATGTGATATTCATGAAGATACTGAGTGATAAAAAATCTACATAATTCATGAAAACATCATATCAACAACGTTCAAAGACTGAAAGAAAATGCAATCATTCTTGAGTTCATTGTTTAAAGAGCTTGAAATGTGTGTATACATGACAGTTTTATATGAAGTGTTGAACATACTTATAAATGTTTGATCATCAATAAGCTTGATTGATCAGTTCATAGCTTTTTGCTCTTTCTGAGTGATCATTGATGATACTATCATAAGCGAGCTGAATGATATCAAGATGTAGTTCATTTGAGTTGAGCATGTTGTCACGAACTGAGAGCTGAATGAAATCAGAATGAAATTCTAATAACTAGATTTTAAATACAAGACGTTGCACGAAGAAGAAAGAAAAGAAAAAGATCATTCAGATGTTCTTATACCTGATGAACGCTGAGTATTATTTGTATCGAGAAATTCTCATAACATCACTGATAATCTCACGCCTATCATCATCTATAATATTGTTCAACATCATCTAAGTGATCTAACATCTCTTTTCTCAACATCTTTCAAGTAACACATGCTAAAATCATGACAATAAATCTCTCTTTTTGAAGTCGAAGCTTCTGCGAGACTTTTAATTCTCTGACTCATATTCAGAGTCGCTGCTTTCTTGCACGTAAGCGATTCATGAATTCTTACTCGAATGATCGAAATTTCGAGCGTGAGAGACGTTCATGACTTCGATGACATTCATCACATTCGCAAACTTTATTCAACTGTTTTCTTCTATCTCAGTTCACTTAATTAAATACTTTAGCTGAGAGTTCTTTACTCGAGAGTTCAATATTTCGTTCATCTCTCAGCTAAGCACTTCTTCGACGAAGACTATTGAAAACGACGCGAGAGATATTTGTTCAGATAAGAGATTGTTGATCGCAGAATGAAGCAGATAAGTATGAAAGACGTCGAAACAGAATCAGTCATTGAGCAACTCTAACTGATAAGAATGAGAACTAACAATTTTGATGATTCTAAAAGATTTCTTGAATTTATTAGATAACTTCTTGCTGAGTTAATGAATCATCAGATTGCGAGCATCTAATCAAATCATATCATTAATTGCATACTTGAAAGCGTGTTGTCGATGAACATTAGGGAATTGTTTCTGATATGCTTGAGCTAAGATCATTTGTTCTCGCAGAATTTCATTGATTCGATTCATTTTCTGAACAAACAGATCGACATGTATTTGTTTCGAATGTTCAATAATGTTCTTCTGAGTCTTCTTTGATTTCAATCTCATTCGAGAATGCTGTTCGAAGTTAGCTAGAAACGACGTGCATTGAGTGCTTTTGAAGAAGTGATTGTTGATGACAAATTCAGCTGATGACAGTCATGCAGCTCAGTCGTTCTGCATAAAGAACACGAAGACTCGAAGATATTGTTTCAAAACGTCGTTGATGTTCTCGATTTGATCATTCGTTTCTGAGTGAAACGCAGTTGACAATTGAGCTTGAATCTTCAATCGAGTACAAAGTTCATCTCAAAAGTGACTGACAAACTGAGTTTCACGATTCAAGATGATTGAATCAGATAATTCATGATGTTTTCATATTGCTTGATAAAAAACTCGAGCTGTATCTAAAGCTGTAATTTCACTCATAGACTCGTAATGCACTTGTTTAGATAGTCTGTTCACGACTATCAGAATATTGATTGTCGAATTTTCATTCAGATTCTTACTTTCAGATACTGTCATAATGAAATTCATGACTATGTCTTTTCAGCGACGATTGAGTACATCAAGAGACTTCAAAGCTCTCTGATATTTTTCTCTAGAGATCTTCACTCGAGAGCATAGATGACAATTGTGTACGAAGCGAGTTACTGTCTTGATCATTTTGAATCAGTAATAATGATGACTGAGTATTTCGTAGATCTTGACTCTTTCTGAATGACTCGCAATAGACGTGTCATGACTTAACTGAAGCAGACGTAGTCGCAGTTTCTCATCTTCAAGTATCAATAGTCTGTCTCTATAGTAGACTCGATCACTTCGCAGCATACATTTCGCTAACGAAAATTCTTTAAGTCTTCGTTGATCATCTCTTAACGCAGTTATCACGATCTGTACTCATTCATCATTGAAATAGACTGCGAAGAGTTGTTCTTCTAGCTCATTCATAGACATTTTCTCTGATGATTCAGACTACTCAGAAATCATTGATTCGTTCTTTGAGTCACTTGATTCGAATGCTTCAGAGTCACTATCGTTGAGAACATTGATTAAGACTTGAATTTTCAGGTTTTTTTATTTTAGCACGATCTGTCACTGATGTTCTCGACGACTATTCTCTTCGTTCAAGAGAAGATCTTCTGATCGACGCGTGAGTGCATTGACTCGAGTGTTCAATTCACTCGAACGATACACGATTTTGAAGTTAAATCAAGAGAGAAATTCTGATCATCTGACTTGTCTTCGACTAAGCAGCTTAATTGACATGAAATATTCTAGATTCTTGTGATCGAAAATGATCTCAACGAGATCTAACGTGCCTTTCAGTTCGAGTCTTCATTTCTCAAAAGCTCTGATTATAGCTAGAAGTTTCTTGTCATAAATCTCGTAGTTGCATTCTGCGAGTAGCATTTTGAAAGAGAAATAGATCACAGATCTTAACTACTCGTTATCATCTTGCTGAGACATGACTTCGATCACAACATAGTCGAAGACATCGATTTTCACAGTCACGAATAGATTCGAATTATAGTGCATTAAGATAGAGACAGTGATGAACGTCTGCTTGAGTCAATCGAAGACGAATTGACACTTCTGAGTTCAATTAAATGACTGATCTTTTCTGATTAAGACAGTCAACGAATCGATCAGCTTGAAAAACTTCTTAATAAATCGTCTATAGAAGTTAATGAAGCTCAGAAAGCTCTGAACATCTTTGACGTCTTGAAATGCAGTTCAATTCATGATGACATTGATCTTCTCAGAGTTCATTTTGATTTCGTGAATGATGATTATTAGACTCAAATACTTGATCTCGATAACTGAAAATTCGCATTTCTCGATATCTATATGTAGTTCAACGACTCTAAGTCGCTTCAGTACCTGATGAACATGCTGAGTATGCTTCTTTTTGCTGTTGCTATAGATCATAATATCATTCATGTACGCGATGCAGAAAACATTCAAGAAGTCATGCAGAGTGTCATTAATGAAGTTCTGAAATGATGACGATTCGTTTGTGAGTTCGAAGAGCAAAACGTTGTACTTGTATAAGTCATAACGTGTTCGAAAAGCGATCTTTCACTCGTCTTCATAAGTCATTCGCAGTTTATTAAAGACTGCAATGATATCTAACTTGATGTAGTACTTGATCTTAGTCAGTCGATCTAAAGTTTCTCGAATGAGAGATAACGAATATCGATTCTTAACTGTCATGACGTTCAGACCTCGATAATTCACGCAAAATCTGAGTTCTTCGCTTGATTTTTTAACAAAGAGTATCAAAGAGATCGCGAGAGAAGAGCTGACTTGAATAAAGTCTTTGATCAAATTATTCTTCAGATATTTCTTTAGTATTCGAAGCTCATCTTGAGACATGTCATATAAAGACTTGAAGATAAAAGTTTTGCTCTTCTGCAGCTGAATTTTATGATCATAGAAACGTCGTTCAGATAGAATGTTCATCAATTCGCAAGAGAAAACATCTAGAAAGTCGTGATATTCGAGAAGCAATAGCGTGACAGAATCAACGAAAGACGTGATTTTCAGAGCTTTGTCGATATCTGTCATGAATATGACAAACAGATCATGATTCTTTTTTCTAGCGAGTCGCAGAAACGAAGCATTATCTATAGCGTAGATCTTCAGATGTTTCAAGAGCAAAGACGTCGAAGAAGCTGATACTGACACAGTCGAGATCGAGATGCTTGAGAGAGTTTCAAATACGAGTTCTGAGTTGACTTGAGATTCAAAGATGAGCTGATTATGACGCAGATCTATAATTGCTTTATGACTTTTTAATCAGAGCAGATCTAGAACAACTGAGAATTGCGAAAGTTGAGTGACATAG
>JAABUI010000289.1_pt1 | contig 50636 bp, 42 predicted proteins | sample 5559111 | NCBI WGS metagenome assembly JAABUI01 (sample SAMN10711870, study PRJNA513365) | rock metagenome | isolation source: Antarctica rocks | place: Antarctica: Victoria Land, Buttleship Promontory | reverse complement strand
CAGCGAGATCTTTCAAGAAGCTAGATGACAAAATGCTCGATTCTTTCATCAATCTAGATCTCGTCGACTCTTCATATAAACTGAAATTATCAGAGTCTATGCGTGTTCATGATGTATTTCATTCTGATCTGCTTCGCTCTGCCGTCGACGATCCCTTGCCTGGTCAAAAGAACGAATTCTCAGATTCAATAGTGATAAACGACGAAGACGAGTGAGAAATCGATGATATATTGAATTTTCGTCGATATCGAAGACGACTTCAGTATAGAATCAAATGAAATGACTATGGCAATGATCTCAATTGATACAACGCTGATGACGACGAATTTATGAACGCTCAGAAGATCGTTGACGATTTTCATATTCGATACTTGAACAAATCGCGCTAATCGACAATTCAATCAATCACGATTTAACAGGTCTGAGTCTGTGAAATCGTGATTGAGCAATCAATCGAGTCGAGCAGAAAATACATTCATGCGAACATGAATCGTCGAAGAGAAGAGATAATGTCACGATTCTAGCCTTGCCAGGCTCAGCCTTCTAGCCTTGCCAGACCTATTCTCGCTCCGTCATCTTGACTAGTCTCTATTGGGCCTAGCGTCGGCTGAGAAACACACATATGTAGTCAGCTTCTTTTCTGTAGCTATCTTTCTTTCTTAGCATTTATCTTCTAGTTAAATGACACCTCTATCTGATTCGCTCTAGACAGATCTCTAACAGTTATTAATGCATTTTGACATGATGACATTTAATTAAAACGTCGTTATCATATGCGTTGTGCACTCTAAAGCAAGAAATTGATGATGCAGAAAATGAAGACGCAAGAAGACGTCACTCAAGAAATGCTAATATAATAGTTCAATTTAACGCGCTTCACAAAAATAAAGATTACACAGTGATGAAATGTGATTAACTTCTTGTTTTATCTCAATTTAAATATGAAGTTGAATCTGACAACTTGCTGAGTTTTATTTCTCATGTCGTTAATCAAATTTCTGCTTGTAGAACTCATGCATTTAACATTAATGATGACAGCAAGATTCTCAAAAATCAGTTGATGACAGCTTGTCATTTTCAATCATATTCTTTCAGTTTGCAATTAAGAAGATGTAGAATTGTTACACTTCTTGACTCTGTTGAACATGATAATCAACAGAGCTCAGACTATATGATTGAAACTCTTCGAATTAGTTATTGACGTTGACTGTTACATTTCTTAAGATCGATAGAGCGCTAGCATATTGCACAGATATCTCGCTGAACTTTCTAAATGAATCATCATCATGAATAGTCTTTATCAATTCTTTCAATATCACTAGACATTGAACATGATATGTTTTTCAGCGAGCAAGAATATGTTCAGTAGACATTGTTTATACTTTTAATTGTTGAAATAGCATCTTGTTCTAGTGCAATGAATAGAGACTATGTCGAGACTAGTGAAGCTCTGCGTTACAAAAATATGTTCATTCGCATTTTTTCTGATAGTCAATGACTGACACTTAATTCGTACAAAGATCATAGAGAAACAGAAGATGAGTAGATATCTCAAATTCTCATTAAGTGAGTGTTATTGAATACTGCAGCTGTATCTTCATTTCAAGAAGCATGATCAGATGAAATCGTTGCACATAAGTACAATCAATTGTTTGCAAAGACACAAGATCAATCATTGTCTTACAAAATTATTTAGAAAGAAAGTCAAAGAATGCAGAGAAACATTGTATTGTCATCTTTGATACATCTTTTAGAAACTAAAAGAATTTGATAAAACAATATATAAAGTGATTACTCATCATGATGATGAATGAGATGATAAATAGCATTATTGAGACTCTGCAGTCGCTCGTAAAACAATCATCATAGTCTCATGCTCAACGATCATCTGCAATGTCGTTCGATCACGATCATCAGCAGCAGCAGTGACGTTGACATCAATGTTTATCGTTAACAGTTTCTTTATCATCTCAAGATGCTTTTCTTCAGCAATCATCTGCAATGTCGTTCAATCATAATCAGCAGCAGCAGTGATGTTAACATCAATGTTTATTATCAGCAATCTCTTCATCATTTCAAGATGCTCTTCATCAGCGATTATTTGCAATATTGTTTGATCACGATCATCATCAGCAGCAGCAACGTTGATGTTGATGTCTGTCATCAACAGTTTCTTCATCATTTCAAGATACTCTTCATCAACGATCATCTGCAATGTCGTTCAATCATCATAATCAGCAGCGATGACGTTGACATTGATGTCTATCATTAGCAGTCTCTTTATCATCTCAAGATATTCTTCTTCAACGATCATCTGCAATGTCATTCAATTATTATTATCATCAGCAGCAGCAATGTTGACGTTGACATTTGTCATCAACAATCTCTTCATCATTTTAAAATGCTTTTCATTAATGATCATCTGCAACATCATTTGATCATCATCATCAGCAGCAATGATGTTAACATTGACATTTGTCATCAGCAATCTCTTTATCATCTCAAGATGCTTTTGTTCAACGATCGTCTACAATGTTGTTTGACTTTCATAATTAGCAGCAATGACGTTGACATTGATGCTTGTCATCAACAATCTCTTCATCATCTCAAGATGCTTTTCATCAACAATCATTTGCAATGTCATTTGATCATCATCATCAACAGCAGCAACGTTGACATTAATGTTTATCATCAGCAGTTTCTTCATCATCTTAAAATGCTTTTGTTCAGCAATCATCTGCAATATCATTCAATCATCATTATCAACAGCAACAATGTTGATGTTGACGTCTGTCATCAGCAATCTTTTCATCATTTCAAAATGTTTTTCATTAACAATCATCTGCAATGTCGTTTGATCATCATAATCAGCAGCAATGATGTTGATGTTGATGTTTATCATTAACAATCTTTTTATCATCTTAAGATACTTTTCTTCAGCAATCATCTGCAATGTCGTTCAATTCTTATAATTATCAGCAGCAGCAGCGTTGACATCAGTGTTTGCTGTCAGCAGTTTTTCTATCATCTTAAGATGCTCTTCTTCAACAATCATCTGCAATATCATTTAACTATCATGATTAGCAGCAACAACATTGATGTTGACATTTGTTGTCAGCAGCTTTCTTATCACTGCATCATTCTTTTTCTCAGCTGCTCTTTGAAGTCAATGATCACATAATAATGAAACTTTATTGAATATATCACTTTTTCATAAAAAGTCAATTATCACAGCTGAACTCATCGCTAGTGCATGCTTCTGTCATTTTTCAATCACATATTGAAGAAAGCAACGAGTCTGTAAGCGCTCTTGTGACAGTTCTCATATGATCTCTTTTGCTGCGTGCTTCATGATATCTCAGCTGAATTCTTTCATGCTCAGATATCTTCAGCATATATCAAGTATACAAGAATTTATCTTATCTGAAATGATTCTATACATTGATAAATGACTATTTTCTTGAAGATTCTTCTTTAAAAGATAATTCTTGACAGATTAATGAATCAGATTGATTATTTGCATGACATTGTTTAAGTAAACAAGAGACTCACAGAATTTGAAGTCATTCTTCAGTTTATTCAATGTATTTGCTGTTGAAATGATGTATTCATCTTATTCTTCTGAGTTTAAAGCGTGTGTCATTGTCAGTTCATCAATCATTAGAGATCATCAAGCAATAATCATTCATTGTAAGATAAATCTTGCATTTCTCATGTCGTTCTCTTGAATTTTGTTTAAAATTCTGCTATAAACTTCGCTAAGACTTGAAGACAGTGATTGTAATTTCGTTCTTATTTTAAAAATAATTGTAGTTTCAGAAATATCTTTTAGAATAAGTGAAACTCATAGAAATGTTTCTTCAATCTTTTCAGAGAAAGCATCTTGAATGTCTTACTTTAGTTTCAAAGAATATTTCTTTTTCATGAAGAATTCATTGACTCTTGTTTGAATGTAATTCAAGAGATCAGCATTGATTTTATCTGAATCAATATGTATCAATTCTCTCAGATGATTCAATTCATTTAAGATATCTGACTCTGATCTGCATGTAATGAGTAACTTGAAATCAATGACTTCATTTTTTTGCTGAATAGAAAACAGATCTGTCAGATTTGCAAGAAAGATCTGACTTATCACATTCATTCAGAGCATCTATTAGAAAATAAATTTGATTTGCATTGAAATCTGTCAATATTTTGAGCAGAATTCGTCAAAAAGCATCAAAATTATCGAAAGCTCAATCTCTTATCTGATCATAATCTTTCTGAATATGCTTGAATAATAGCGATCATTATTTCAAGAGCTGCAAGATAAGCTTTTGAATGATAGTAATGACAGTGTTGTGCTTGTCATCTTTGTTGTCACAAAAGTAGTATGCAAATATCATGTCAGAAGTAAATTGTGCTCTCTTGTCAAACTTCTTTATCAAGTAGCTTGATATCATTGTCTTTTCAATGTCTGAAGCATTTACTAGTTGAAGCATTCAAGAACTGTCTTTAACTAGTCAAGCAGTATATGCTTCGTGAAGAAGTAATCATTCGCAAGTATCTTCAACTTGCTTTTCTTTAAATCTTCAAATAACTGTCAGATTATTAAGAGAATTTGTCAGAAACAAAGATTGAAAACAGCTGAGATTTTCTTTTGATATTACTGTTTATCTCAAGTCAGCAAAGATGAGCAGTCGTTTATTAAGTGATTTTCTTTACTTGAATTATCATGAATGATTGTTTGAGCTATTAATTAAATGCATTAGCGTCAAAATGAATCTGTAGTCTGAATACATCTACATTTTAAACGACTCTGTATCTTCTTCATAGCATGTTCTGTCATCTTCTTAATGATAGAATAAACAATTTTGTATGAATAATCTTCAGACTCATCATATTTGTTGATTTTAAAATGATCTGTTGATAAAACAATTTTTCGATGATCATCTATGCAAGCACTCTTCTCTTCTACTATCTAGTTACTCAAGATGTTAGAGTTTACTAAAAGCTCAACGTTGAATATTACATATCATTTCTTTTCAACTGTCGTTTATCTTCTGCTCGTAATCTGTCTTATGCATTTCAAAAAAGCATACTGTTGAAACTGACATTCAAAAAAGTCATAGCATGAAATCATAGAGTAGATCGTTTAAGATCTCAGAATCTTCACATAAATTCTTCAAAATCGCATCACTCATCTCTAATTCAAGCTTCTTGTCAGTATATGCTATTCATTCTTTTCATTTTGAAGCTTTTGTATCACGATGAGAGATTTCAAGAAAGACAACTTCAACGATAAATATTGCAAGATATTAAAATGTCTTTTCACGAAAATTGACACTCACAAGAGTCTGTCACAGATAATCAATGATACGCTTCTTGAGTAGAGAAAGATCAATTCATCTGCTCAATGACTATTTCATCAAAGCTATGTTCAACAAATACGAGAGATTTATATTTAGTCTTCTTCTTTTATCATTTGTTGAAGTCAATGTTGATAAAAATTGCAGATGTTAACATCTTATCTCTTTTCATTTATTATCTAGTGCAGTGAGAAGTTGATCGACACAAAGATCACGTCTTTGCTTTGATGCATCTCTATGTCATTTTGACTTGTAATTGAAAATCATAATGCGAGCATGCAACATCTTCGCTGACAGTAGATTCTTGTCTGCAAGTCAGTTCATCTTCTTGTATTGATCAATTTCTTTCATCTCAATCTTTCATACTCATGCTCAGATGAGATCTGCTTCAAGATCATGAACGACAACAACACTAAAGTTTACTTGTGTTAGCAGACGTCTGTTGAAAACGACGTAAGAATCAGAAGACTCACTCAACATTTGAGATTTCTTCTTCATAAAGAACAATCAGATTAAGTCATTTAGCACTCTGATTATTCATGTGATTGAAAAAATATTCGTTGTTACGAACAGAGAATTTGTCTTCTGTAGAACGATATCTTGATAAGTGAAGATAATTCAACGTACTTGCGAGCGCGAGCTCTACAGCTATGATACATGCTGATGTGAAGAGAATGATGATTGAATGCAAGCGTTACATGAGTCGCAGTCGTATCAATATTGCTTGACGCATCGAAAATCGCTAAAATATCTTTCAAGAGTCAATGAAAAAAGTCGTTAAACATCAAATTGAACTATCATCAAAATGCAAATCAATCTTCAAATCTTCAGATCTGAAAAACTTTCAATATCATCACAAAGCACTCTCATATATCTAGTAAAAGTTTTAAGTCATAAAAAGACGTATGAGTTGATACAATTAAGACTTTCTTTCTCATATATATGTATGATTTTTGATGAAATCACATCGACTTTCGTTTCATCATCTCAGTGATTGACTTATATAATTTCAGCAAAGTCTCATTCAGCTCATTCTTAGTCATATTAAAGCTCATTCTCTCAATGACATTACTGCGAATCTCTGACTTCTATTTCAATGTCACAAAGCTACGTAACTCAAGCTGCTACGAGAATTTGCAGCAAAGACACTGTCAAGACAACAAGTCTCAATATTTGAGTCAGCGATGAGCATAGTCACAATGAATTCAAGATAGAGTAAAACAAGCAGCTCTTTATCAAGTTTGAGCAGCATTGTTGACAAGTCTTTAAGCGTTATCGCAGTTCAAGATCTCAATGCTCATTCATATCACACATGAGTAGAAAGACAAACTTCTGTCGAGAAGATGAAGTCTATACATCGTCATTGATTCAATCTTTTATGAGATCATCAGAAGAACACTCAGACTGATGAACTTCTTGATGACGTGTAAACGACATTCAACACTGCGAAAGTTATGTGACTTCGAGATTTTTTGTCAGATCTAATTCTCAATGCTTAAATTGCAACATACAGTTATGAATCTGACTGACACAGATTGAACATCAAAACAACTCTGTGCAAATATGAAATGCAGTTGCTCAATGTTCTTCATCAGCATCGATCAAGCGAGAAAGTCAATAACTTTGTTTCAAGCATTCTTTATTTATCAATACTAAGAATCAACATAAAAGCATCGATGATTGTTGATGTTTATTGAACATAGTCTCGAAGATTTGATCATCAAACAGATCAGCATGATTTTGATGCTATTTCACTCTGTACTAATCTCTTCATAGATGCTAGTGTTGATCAATCATGATAATGATTTCAAAGATATTCAATTGTTCACGACAAGAATCATCTTTCTTGAAACATTGCATCAAGAAAGCGAAGCTGCAATGTATGATGTGTGACTTGCTCAAGCAGTGAGACATGATAAGACGTTGTTCAAGTCTCTGAAAAGAAACAGCTCTGCTCTTGATGAAATTGCGCGAAACTTTGATGTAAGTCACAGTACTGCAGATATCATTTGCTTTTATGAAGACAAAGATGTGTCGTATGAACTCTGATAAACTCAGATCTGCTGATTTCTGCTTTTACACTTGACTAAATTTGTGAACTTATGATATACACAGTTGATTGATCATCAATCAGCGTCTTTGCACGAAAAAAGAGCAATTTATCTCACTATCAATCATTTAAAACTGAACAAATTTCATGATCTTGAAGATGAAAATTTTCTCTTGATGCAATCAAAGATTCAAAGAATGATTCAGACGACGTCTTAAAGAATTAAGAAACGACATTATTGTACAATTCATCTTCTCTATACTCGACTTTGTATTCTTCAAAGCTTCTCTAACTTCTCATAAGCACACGTCATAGATATCGACAAAGAGTCATTTCACGTAGACTTCAGTCTTCAAAACATCTCTGTGATGAAAAGATTTATATCGCGAAACGTGAAGATGACGTGATTGACGCAAGTTTTACTTCTCACTCAGATGAATCAAATGCGTTGTAAAGTATTCATTATTCATGAGCTTGATGAGATTGAAAAGACTCAGCTCTTCGTTGAATTCACTCGACAACATCAAAGAAGCTACAGTGCAATCTTTTGAATTAACGACTCAATCAACGAAAGATTGAGACGAAGCATCATTGATCTCGTCAATTGATTGTCACAGCATCAGATTTCAGAAGAAAGCAGAAATTACTTACACAGAGAAAGAACTAACGTTGATGAAGTTGTTGAAGATGTGCTCAAATGATTTTCACAATCATTGAACAATCAATGATTACTAATCTTTGACAACGTGAATCGAGAGTTTTTAAGCTCATCTAGAGATTCAAAAGTCTTTGATGTGAAAGAGTATTTTTCAACAGCAGATCAAGAATTTATTCTTATCACTTCTTGATTGATGAGTCTGTATCAGCTGAAAACGAATCTGAGATTGAAGTCAATCAACAAATTGCAAGAATCAAGTATTCTTGAGAACAGTCTTGAATGATCAATGAAAGATGAGTGTCATTGAAGCATACTTTTTCAGCTTCTATCTGACATCTGAGACTCATTAGATTCATCAAAGCTTGTTGATCTGCTTGAAGATCTTTCTTTGATGATCAATCAAGTCGATTTGTATATGCGAAAGACAGATACAAATTTGTCTGAGTACATCAAGTTATACAATCAAGCATGAACAAGATTAATGAGAAAGCAGCATCATTTCACTTTATCAGAAGATGAAGACAGTATTCTAACGACATGAACATTGTCATACAATTCTCTTCGATTACAAAGTGAGAACGCAGTCAATCTCTTAAAGCTGTGAGCGTTTCTTAATAATCAAAATCTCTGATATGAGCTTCTTACGTCTACACTAAATCTTCAAACTGTTAACAAAGTGTCTCGTTGATTCATCAGTTGTGCAGATTACAAAATTGATTTCAATGAGTGCATTGAACTTCTGTTGAAGTATTTCTTCATCGACGCAAAAACTGAATCATCTTCTTTCTCTATGCATTCTGTGCTTCATCATTGATGCTTTCATGCATTTGAAGAAAACGAGATCACTATGAGCTGACTCGTCATGATCATTGTTGCATTCGCTGTATCTTCAAAGATCGTACTTGATTATTCGCTCATACAGAGACATCTTTTTTCACATTGTGATCATGTCTACTCAAGACTGCAGCAACGTATACATGAAGACTTAATGAATGAAAAAGATCTTTCATCTCTTAGCGATGTATGTCATTGACTAGAACTTCTGTACTTGAATCAAAACAAGATGAAAAAAGTCGAAAACATGTATCTGCGAGCATTGACAGAATATGAAAAGATCTGAGATTCTGAACACACATTGACGCTTAATATAATCAACAATCTGAGAACTCTGTACAAGAATCAAGACAAAATAAAAAAAGTCAAAGACATGTTTCTGCAAGCATTGACAGAAAAGAAAAAGATCTGAGATTCTGAGCACACATTGATGCTTGATATGATCAACAATTTAGAAAATCTGTACAAGAATCAAAACAAGATGAAAGAAGTTGAAAACATGTATCTGCAAGCATTGACAGAGTATAAAAAGACATGAATTTCTGAACACACATTGATGCTTAATACGATCAACAATCTAGAGCTTCTGTACTTGAATCAAGACAAGATGAAAGAAGTCGAAGAAGTGTTTCTGCGAGCATTGACAGAGTATGAAAAGACATGAGATTCTGAACACACATCGACGCTTAAAATGATCAACAATCTAGAAAATCTGTACAAGAATCAAGACAAGATGAAAGAAGTCGAAGACATGTATCAATGTGCAAAAACTAAAAAATCTTAACAACTTGATACGTCAGAATCTTGAGATCGAGACGATCATTCATGATCTACAGATGCTTCTACAACTTAGATTCTTTGAGATTGATTTCGATGAAAATTTGATCTTCATTGACTCTATCTCAAGCTCTTTGATCAATACTGAAATGAGAAATTCGTTCAATGCAGATGATGTCAAACGAAAGACTTGAAAATCTGCGTTGAGATTCGCTACGATCGAGAATCTCTCACGTGATTTGTGCGCACACAGCTCATAGTCTTAGTCTCTGAGATCTGGCAAAGAACGAGATCTGATCTCAATATCATCTATTCGTGATGAACTGATGTTGAATTCGACATATCTGTCTTACTGAACTCAACATCTGATTTTCACGACAGCTCAGCGTCTTCTTGAAGAATGTTGTTTCAAATTGATGTGAATATCTGAATTATCAAAGAAGCATAGATGAGACTGTCTCGAAGCATTGAAATCGAACAGATGAGTACGTATCGTGCATACAATAACATCGTGAAGCAATCTTTCATGAGCGTGCTTTCATTCATGATTGTACTTCGTCATTCTGTATTTCATCGTCGTCGCGATCTCATCGAGTTCAAAATAGTTTACAGTTATTTAAATTGAATGATCGAGATTGCTGAAATTGAATTATCGATCAAATCGACCAAATCGACGATACTTTGTGTTAGCTTCTATATAGCAAGATCTTTTGAATGATCAATGAGTCGACGTTACTGTAATTAGTCAACAAAACTTCGAGTGAGTATGCTGATGATGTGAACAACTCTCTTGGTGTGAACCACGCCTTGTGAGATAGACCATTTTGAGTGTACATCACTGTTAGTGATGTGGACCACGCCTTGTGGGGTAGACCATTTTTGGTGTACACCACAGCCCGCTACTAGTCACGTGATGAAAGCTCCTTGTTCTCGAAGCTTGTTGGTGCGCCTCATTCTTCTTCAGCATTCACTTCTTGCTCATCTCCAATTCTGGATCCTCCCGCTCCACTGGCATCCCCAAAATACGTTAACTCAGGAGGCACTCTGAAAATGGCCCGTGATTGGGCTGGTTAGGTGGTGCATGTATGGTCATCCTGGCTCTCCTAGGTAATTTCTCCCAGGAGATTTCTCCTAGGGCTGAAGGTACAGCAGCTCGGGTGAGTCGATATTGGATCAAGAGGGAGCAAGCTGTGTTAGGCCTCCTGGGAAAATGGGCTCAGAAGGCCTCTTCTAGGAAAACCGAAAACAGTAGAAGCGTCTGACACCCGCTAGTCACCTGAGTCTATTTACACGTAGTTAGCCTTGCTCGAGCCTTGCTGAATAACCAACACTCTTACAGGAGGCTGAGAAGGAACTAGCCTTCCGCAGTGTCATCAAGAACATACCAGACTTAGTGTAATGTACCTTGAAGCACGTTAGACACTGTTCGATTCCGTCCAAGCAAATCAACTGTAATCTAGATAATCGTTGGCACCTCTGTGAGTAAACGGATTAAGTGATGAATTAGGCGATCTCTTAGACGTCGAGGCAATCATGAGGGTTGGTGAAGAAGCAATGCACTTTCTTCTTGGAACACACGTTCATAGAGGTACGACTTTACCAGTCTTCTACCCTGCGACAGATCAGTTCCACTGCAGCGACAATACTGCAGGCTCACCTCCGACTCACCAGTAGAAGCGAGCCACGCAGTATTCACCTGCAGGATTATCCCTATATGACGTCTCTAGCATGGCCAGAAGATCAAAGACTGTTGACTGTCTGTGAAATTTGCGTAGGCTTAATGCCGAGCATTCAAGGGCACCGTATCCAACAATGCGCCATGTTGGTGAACACAATTGGACTCTCAACCCCACCTTCAATGCAGCCTCTTCTCAATATGGGAACATCTTCCCGCAAGAACACGAATACTTTTTTCACCTGAGATAGTTAATAGAGTCGCCGCCTGACGCCGCGAGCCTAGCCCGCGAGGTGCTTCTACTGTATCTAGAGACACCGTGAATATTCGTGCCTTAATTGCTTGAAGCGTTCATCTGGCGAGAACCAATCTTCAAGTGCACTACTGATGAACTTGAATTTCTTCGACATCAAGCTCTTTATCCAAATGAAAGCGCTTATTCTAGACACCACTGCATTACAGAGAGCCTATCGCGATATTGCACGATAATGGCTAATGAAGGAGGAGAAGAGGGTTGAGGAGGGGGACAAGAGGTTGAGAAAGGCGGAGACGGATGTTGTTAGCAAGGATAAGGGGAAGGATGAGAAGCGGGGAGGTGCAAGAGCCGGGAATTTGAATCGTGACTTCATGTGCTCGTACGTCGACCACGGTTTATAGCGAGGCTGCGAGCGATTATTGGTAGGAATGATGCCACGACAGGAAGTCAAAGACTCACACCACTGATTCTTGCAGGACAAGCTAGACGTTCGTAAACAAGGGGACAGATAACTTTGCATAGTGGCTTGAACTTACGAAAACCAATAACGTTATCAGTCGTGCGTACTCATGACCAGATCTATGCTCATCTATATGAGCAACAGTTCCCCGTATTTCCTGCTATGGTCTCGCAAACAAACACGAAAATATCACAAGACATTCATATTCCAAGCGCTCCGATACTGTGATGCCGACGAAGAAGTTCTACGCTGTCGTTCGCGGTGAAGCTCCTGCTCCGGGAATCTTTCCATCTTGGTACAGACACTGCCCTAAAGAAAGGATTAAGGACAATGAATATTAACGAGACACTGTGTTGTATTTAGGGAAATTGTAAAGCCACTGGTGACCGGCTTCAGCGGCAGCCTACAAAAAGCATTTAAGACGCTCGAAGGTGCCGAGGCATATATGAAAGAACACCAGGTAACGGAGTATATCAAAATTTCGGACGAAGAACACGTGGAAGGGGCAGGTTGAAAAGGAATCAGGCTTGTTCCCTGTGGGAACGGAAGTCAATCTGATGCTAGATCGCCATTCTCCCTCTGCTTCTTATTCTCCAAAATTCATAGCAAGTTTATAGTAGAATGACTTCATATATCAACCACCAGAAATATTGCAAATCTCTTATGATTGCCTCAATGCAAGAAATTTACCAAGCTGACATGAAACAAGGCTATGGCGGGTATGGTAAAGACGTGATTGGTCCCTATTTCAGTGTTGCCAGAAATAGCCCTCGATTTTCCTTATCTTGCGCCCTTCTGCCCTGCCCTATATGTAATACGTATATAGAGATCCTTATGGCTGTTTCAATACGAAAATGGTTAAGTGAAATGTTGCTAAGACTGTTGAATATGAACTCAGAGATGGTAAGACATTTCTGTATGGCAAAGCCATATCAGAAAATGAGCAGAAATTATTGAATGTGTTTCTAAATGCAGATGTCGCGCAAGCATATTAAGCTCGTATGTGACCAGATGCATGCAGAACGTCGAACTCGCGTTGCGTTGCGTTGCGTTCTTCCTAATTCGCATGGGTCACGGGTGGACGATCGTATTCTTGGAGTTCACCTTTAGCTCGGCGGCCTTGCTGATCTCATTGAAGCGACATTCGCGTTTGAAACGGTTGAATAACTCATCAAAATCCCGAAACAGGAGATGCGCACTCATGAATCTTATGAAATCAGGCCTGCTCCTGTCCTGCATCATATCTCGGGTCATTGGTATGTATGAGTGCATACGTTCAATATCGGAACGTATTGAGCCTCGATAGTCGAGGGGAGAATACACTTCGTGAACTGCGTTAAGAAATAGCGCCACGATAGTGGCATTCGGGTTTTCGGTTTGCGTTTGAGCAATCGGCCAAAAGTAGCGAGAGTAATCTCAGGCCCGAGATAATCACGGTCCGTGATGTTTGAAAGCTGCAAAGTGTTAGTAGTTGGTACTGAGTTATCAGCCTTTGAGGAAATAATATACCCTTCAGTCTCAGAAAAGAATTGCGATTAAGAAGCAGAATGTTAAGTAGTTAGCACTGTTGATATAGTTAAGCCTTCTGCTTAGGTTCACCGGATTTGTTTTACTCCGGTTCTTCTGGGAAAGAATGATTCCTGGAGAAAATGATTCCTGGGAGAAAAATTCCTCGGAATCCTTCTCTACTAGGATCGACTGGCTCCTAGGAATTTTCTCCTGGGAGTGATTTCCTAGGAGCCACGCCCTCTCAGGGAAAAATGAGAAGCCTAGGGCGAGAAAGTCCCTAGGGCAAAAAGGGCCCTGAGGCTAGAAAACCCTGGGGGGAAATAGACCCTAGGTTAGAAAAGGCCCTGGGGCGAGTCAGACCCTGGGGCATTCACTCCCCTACACCATCTAATCCCTTGAAGCTTTCATTCCCTTACTCCATCTAATTCCCTACGCCATCTAATCCCCTACACCATCTAATTCCTTGAGACTTTCATTCCCTTACTTCATCTAATTCCCTACGCCATCTAATCCCCTACGCCATCTAATCCTCTACGCCATCTAATCCCTTGAGGCATTCATTCCCCTACTTCATTAGCGATTGCGAGCTAATTCTTTTAATTTACTGAAACATTGTAGCATATTATTGGCTTGAACAGCTTTTAATTTGTAAGAAATCTTTCAATTAATTCATACAGATCAACGAATAAGAGACTAAGATTTTAATTCGAGTTCAGAAACAAAATTCAGAGGTCAGATGATCAGAAAAAGTAGGTTCACGAACACATCAGAAAGAACAGAAAAACGACACATCACAGCTAAGAAAATTCTACTTCAATTCTACAAAGCGCAGAGATGCATAATAATACGAAGATGATCACGTAATATAAAGATATTACAATCAACTCATGCAGTCAACTGAGCGAGATGAAGCATTGACTTATCAAAATTCTCACGTCGAGACAGATTACATCTTCTTCGACATGTAAATTTCGTGAATCTTGATCGCATGATTCTTGAAATGCATCATGCTGTTGAGCGTAACGACAGCACATTCGAAACGAGAAAACGAACAGAACTTGCCTGACTGAAAGATATGACAGCGATCGAAATGTCGTCGCAACGAAAATTTACTATCAAGATTATGAAGTCGCTCGTTCAAAGATAGACTGCGATTTTCAAGACAATGAAGACATTGATACTGTTTGCATCTCAGTGAAAAGAGATGAGAAATCTGAGACTCTGACTCAGCTGACTTGAATGTTACAGCGTTCAAGATATATTTCACATCAACATTCTTCAGATCGTATTCGATAACTTGAATTCTTCGTCTTCAACTGACTTTGCGAAATCGACTCTCTTGCAGAGAACACAGCGACATCAGATCATTCACGATCGAGACTCGTCAACTCACGTTGTTCTCGACATTGAATGCTGACGATGAATTGAAGAAGATCTGAGCGATGCAAGCTCTTTTCACGAAAGCGTATTGAATCAATTCAAAGATGAAAACAGTTTGATCAATTGACTTCGCATTTTCTTCGAGTTGCGCTTGAATATCATTCATCGAAGCGATGACATCATATTTTGCTTGAACCTGCTTCTTGAGCGTTCACTCTCATGCTTTGATGAGTCGATTCACGACGCGTTTGACTTTCTGATACTCGTCGTGAATCGACTCTTCTTTTGCTTAATACAGAAACTTGAACTTCGATGTTTGAATGCAATGATAGAGTTGATCTCGATGATGACACAGCTTCTTGATTTCTGCTTTCTGACGCAGACTCATTCTCTGCTCATCAGTCAGTCTTTTGAATCGTCGCGAATCGATCAGTTGACTCATTCGATTGACAGCTTGAATCGACTTCGTATGAGACTTCGTGCGTCGATATGCGACTTGAGTGTCGTATTGAATCATGCAAAACAGATAGTTGCGATGAAATATAAATGAGCTGATTTGATTCATGATCAGATTGCGAACAGTTTCATTGAAATTAAAATCGTCTAAAGAATAATCATGTCATCATTGCTTTCTTGAATCAGAACTCTTAAGACTCATCGTTGATAACATTTTCAGTCGCTCATTGAAGACAATAGATTGTCATGATCTGAACAAAGCCTGTCTCTTCTTCTAAACGTTTCACTCAGTCGTGATACTTATCGTAGATGAGTGTTTCATCAAACGAGATTCAAAATTCTTGTGTGATCTGCTTCGATTCACGAAACATCGACACGTCTAGCATGTCTTCTTTTCAAGAAATGACTTGACAGTTCAGTTTCTTTCAAACGCTCAGCGTCAGAACTTTCTCAAGAGTCGTGTTGAAAGCAAGAAAGACATCATCATCGCAGACAAGACTAATGATGTAAGATATTGCACAGAAAACAGAATTCGTATCGATGAAAAACGTGTAGATTTTACTGCAGGTTAGTCAGATTGATGAATTCAATTTTCAGACTTTCACTCATGATCTCTTACGTTTCTTACGAGACTTGATTCTGATGAGTTTCAGCTGCAACATGAGCATCACTTTCTCGATGATCTTATCACGCTGAATGAACAGATTCAAGTCTTGATAGATGATTTTAAGAAGAACTTCAGATCGAAATTCAATGAACGCAGCGATCAGCAAGATCATTGCAAGTTGAACTCGTTGTCATTCATGAGAAAAGATGTTTGTGTTCATCACTCAATGACAGCGCAAAATCTTCAGAAAATCTTTCGCGTTCAAGAGAGACTTGTTGATTTCGCTGTCGTTCAGATCGTGTTCTTCGATCAGTGAATCGTTGATGAACTATTTCTCTGTCAATCATGTCGAAGCATCAATGTTTTCTGTCACTTACATCGAAGATTTGTTTCAAGATCAATGAGTTGATTCGTCGATTCTTTTATTTGATATATAACTGACTCAGTTGATGTCAGTAGATTTCGATCGAACTGATTTTCTTGACAGAGTAATTATTACACAATCAATGAAAAAAGTTCTTGATTCAACTCTCTGTAGATCTCTTGAGTGTGTAGTAGAGATTGATATCGACGATCTTGCAATATCTAGAAGATTCATGACGTGAGCAAAATCATCAGAGAACAAACATTGAAAGTGATTGACTCTCTTCACAATCTCTCAAGACGATTGATGTGAAGATTGATCGTATCAGCGTAAAGAGTGATCGATCGATGATTTCTATCGATTTTCTCAAATCATTGATTGTAATATTCTCGAGCGAAGAGCTTGATTTCAGTGAACGCGTCATGAGACGAGTTTGAGTGTCGATTCTGAGCTTGAAGCGATGCTTTTCAACGAATCATCTCAGATGATTCTGAGAGCAGTCAAAGTAGAGACTGAACAGAAGAAGATTCTCAAGTACATTAATGCAAAGAAAGAAGTCAGTTGAAGAGAAAGAAAAGAGAAGATCGATCTTTATAGACGTGAAAGTGCTTCAGAAACGAATGCGACACTTAACGTGATTTCGTCTTCTCTTCTTCTCTCTTCTTTCTTGCACTTCTCTTTCTTTTTATTCTTCGCGCTTTATGTTGCAACGTTCGTGAACAATTCGAGCTCGCACAAGACATGAAAGATCGAGCTTCGAATGTTGAACAGATGAATTGAAGACACAAGTGAAATTAACTGCAAAGACAACGTGACGTTGCGAGAATTAAAAAATCGCAGACATTGAATCTCAAGCGCATGAAAAATATAGAGCGGCATAAGCATGATCAAGAGATCGATGCAGAGAGAGCGTAAAAACAGCGTTCAGGTCTCTTGAAAACGACTATCTTTTCATTTCGACTCAGTTTAAGAGAATAAAAAATGTTTCATTTTTACTTTCTGATATATATCACAAATATTTATATACTTTTTAACATTCTTGATCATACTTTTTTAGTAATATTTGCAATTTAACAACTCATTAATCTTGTCAGCATCAAAATATCTTGTTAAAAATTATCATGATGATGTTTTAATAATTCTTCTCTGACAGAAAAATCTTCTGAAACATATCATGATTTATTGTATTTTATCATTTCTTAACTATTCAATGTTCAAGCTTTGATGTCATTCTTTCATATATTCATCATTTCATTTACTTTTAATTTTACAGCAAATTCATCTTCTTGCTATAAGATTTTGATGAGTTTAACTATAAATTTACTACTAAAGTACACTGAATTCAATAAAAGAAATCGAAATTTCTCACTTTAAGAAATCGTGAGAGCAAGAAATTGAGCATTTAGCAAAACTTCAAATCGAATTTGCAAAAGACGAAACTTGCAATACAATCAATACACACTATAGAAAATTAGAAAGAATTATCAAAAAGGCGAAAAACATAGTGATATACATAAACGCATTGCAAATTCGAAAAAAGATAGCAGAAGTTGAAACAGAAATCAAAATAATAATAATATTTACACATGAACTCGTTAGATGCAGCAAAACGACAAGCATTTCAGACAAAATCATCATAACGAAAGCGAAATTGCAAGTTATTAACGATGCAATCGTAATGTGCAGCGAAAAAGCACTCAAAAACAGCGAAATTTAAATGTACATGAATAGTCAAATGACTTTGCAAAGACTAAATGCAAAGAGCAACGTCAATGCAAGATTATTCAATGACATACGACAAAATTTGATCAATTTACGTTAGAAACAGTGTCAAATTTGCATACAGTGAGTATTGAGTTGCAAAAGCATTATTGAGAATGAAAAAGTAAATCAATTGATCAAAATTGCTGCTCAAGAAGTATCAATTATCAACAACATGAAAGCAATCATCATAAGCTTCGTCAAAAAGCAAATTTGCAAAAAGATGAAAGTACAATGATTAAAGATCTGAAAAAGCAGTATCAAAAAGAAAAATCAGTATTGAAAGAACATATTGAATGTGAATCTAAGTCATATTTTTATTTCTTCATTAAGTGCATGCAGTCTATGACTATGACACTGTCTAAATGCTGTATGTATGCTAAGTTACATGTAATTTGATCAAAGTCACTGCTTTATATCTTCTCATTGATCAATCACATCGATAATTTGTGCATACAAGCACTTTCGCTCAAACTCTCACAATCGTACTTTCGTTTTTCTTCGTTTCTTCGCATTCTTCACGTTCTACTCTTTCGTTTCTAATAATCATTTTCTCGTCGTAATTCAAGTATTTTTCAAATACTTTAATGTTATGATTCTTTCGATTTTGATGATGCATAGCATCAATATGATGTTTGTATTTTTGAGCTGAGTCTTTTTCTTAAGCTTTATCTACTTTAATTTATAATGCTTGCAATTTAGTAGTAAATGCTCTGACGTTTGATCTATCGAAAATATGTTGCATACGTTGCATGCAACATACATAAGACACGATCTCTATGCTGATTTCTCTCTTAGCAAGAGATAGTTTCTTGCAGCAGATTCACAGTTCAAGATGAGCAAAATCTCTCACTGCTCAGATTTCGACAGTTTACTTCTTAAGCATGAGTTGCAAACATTTTGTCAGCAATATGCATGTGTATTGCAGTCGATTTCTTCTTTAATCACATTGACACACATTACTGTTCTTTTGAGCTATACAGACAATGTCTTCAACTAGAGATTGACTTTATCATCAAGACATTCAAGAGTCAGAGTTCAATAAAGAGATGAAATTCTTAAGATTGACAATCATCGTCATTGTATATCACATCTTGCAGATGCTCGCTTCGCTTATAAAACGTGCAACTCATCTGTTTCATGTTATCTGTAAAGATTTTTCTTGTGCAAATTGATTGTATCTTGCAGAAATATTCATATGTTACACTTCTAATCAGATAGCGTAGTTCAATCATTCTTTACTAATTTACTTATGTCTCTCTTTTCTTAATGAAGTCTTCTCATCAATGTATTATCTATGTATAGAATGTCTGTGTTTGAACATTTGTTAAACAATATTAACAAGACTCTTAAGTTTGCTTGTGTCAAACTTAATGAGACTCATGAGTTACTTGTATCATAGTAACAAACATGCAGTCTTAACAAGATTTATACGTAGTTAACATGTAGATTTAAAGAATGTTCATGATACAAGTTCTTTCTATTAATTACTCTCAACAAATCAAACATGAGAATGTTCTGTTTCAGTTCTTGTTATCACGACGACAAGATGCTGAATTGAATGATTTTCATAAGCGATTTCTCTTGTAGTTCTGCATTTTATTTGATTTTCTCATTTGCGTGCAAATTGCTTTGTAGCATGCGCATTAAGATTATCGAAGTTTGCGTGATCGCGAAAACTCTGCATGCGATCAACGCACAGCGCTTTATCATCACGCAGCATCTCAATGTCATTCAAACTTTTGATAATCTTTAAACTTTACTGTAGTTAAACAGTAGGTTTGTAATCAGCATCGCGTACAGATGAGTTTCATCGCTGGTTGAATCTAAGTCATAAATCACTAAAAGAGTTGAGAAAAATCAATAGACTAACGTTTTCAATCTTTATTCAGCTGAAAATGAAACATGACTATTTCAAGAGTTATTTGCATTGATTATCAGAGAATAATTCGAATAAATGCTATGAAATATGCAATGCAAGACAAACGTCGAAGCATTTACTGCTGAACTGCAGATATTATAGAGCAAAGTAGAGAAAGCTTAAGAAAAAAGCTCAGCTCAAAAACACAGACATTATAATGACATTGTTCATCATCAAGATTGAAAGAATCATAACACTAAAGTATTTGAAAAATACTTGAATTACGACGAGAAAATGATTATTAGAAACAAAAGAGTAGAACGCGAAGAATGCAAAGAAATAAAGAAAAACGAAAGTATGATTGTGAGAGTTGAAGCGAAAGCACTTGTATATGCAAACTATCAATGTGATTGATCAATGAAAAGATATAAAGCAGTGACTTTGATCAGATTACATGTAACGTAGCACATACACAGCGTTTAAACAATGTCATAGTCATAAACTGCATGCACTTAATGAAGAAATAAAAAAAGAAATTACTACTAAAGTTGTATATCATTTCATGAATTATTAATACTTTGATAATTGCATGTGAAATGAGTTGTTTGCAATCAACAGTTTCAGCAACAGAATTAAGTTATTTCTCAGTTATGTTATGATTTTTATGAATTAATGTTTCAACATTTGTTCTTCTTGAAGTTGTTGATTCAAGTTGAGAAATTCTATCTTTTAAGAAATGTACTTCATTTAAATGCGTTTTTTGCACTGCTAAAATCATGATTCTCAGCAACATACTTCTGACATGCGTTGCTGAATACATATTCATGTTTTCATTGACATTGTGAATAAACATTTTCTCAACTTCATTAATCACTCATGTATAATAAATTTCATCTTACAACATGATTAACTGAATATTTTCTTTCACTGACATTATGAATAAACATCTTTTCAACATCATTTATCACTTATGTTTAATAAATTTCATTTTATAGTCTGCTTTCAACATGTTCTGCTGAATATTTGTTCATACTTATACTGTGAATAAACATTTTCTTGACATCGTTAATCACTTGTATACAGTATAATTCTCTGATTACTATAAATATTATCATGATGAATTGATACATAAAAGTTAAATCAGAAACTAAAATCAAAGTCTGAGTTGAAGATTAGATCTGAGTTAGCTTTGAGACTTTGTGACTTTGTCAAGATATCATTTAGATCACGTCATATCTTCAACTTAATATGTCATAAATTATGTCATGTTCAACTTGACAATGCTTAATAAACTCTTTATAATCAATCAATTCTCTTAAGTTATTGAGAGCTTCTTAATAATCAGCTTTATCATAATATATATTCATTTTGTGTCTGCTTAGAATATTACATTGTCATACTATTCTCATAAATCTCATTTATTCATTTAATAAACTTAATTATTACAGTTTTAATTATTTTAAATTTGAATCAAAGCTGCTTCGAAGTAGTAATGAAATCAAGACGACTACAAATCATATGAAAAACGCAAGATACATTAGAAGCGTGAAATGAATATTTGAAGCACAATGATCATAAAAACAAGATCATTCGACAAATGAAATGCGCACATTTCAGATCACAAATGCATGAGTTGAGCGAAGCATTCAAATTGATATGATGCTTTGCAAAATGAGCTAGAATTGAAAGTCAACTATCTAAAAAGCTTTCTCAGTTTTTGTCACTGAAGTGAAGCAACATTGATCATATAACAACGACGTTCGAGAAAAAAAATCGAGATACTGCGAGAAAAGTTCTTTTTCTCATCTTCTCAAGCAAATGTTAACGACATCGCAGAATCATTCATATTGCTGACAGTCTCATTCAATTCATGCATCACAGAAGATGAAGTGAAGCAGACAATCAGACGAGTAAAAGCAGACAAAGCGTTGAATACTTCAGATATTTCAAACAAAGCGCTTCAAGCGAGTCTTGCAGAACTGATTTCAGTATTGACGAGTTTATTTAACGCATGCATAACATACAAGTATTATTCAAAGCAGTTCAAAAAGACTCAGACAATAGTACTACACAAATTAAAGAAAAGTGATTATATTGATTCAAAGACGTATCGACTCATTGCTTTGCTTGATATCATGAGCAAAGCGCTGAAGTCGATCATGATCAAAAGACTGAGTAACATAATTGAAATTCATCACATGCTATCAAATGCTCAAATGAAAGTGAGATGCAAATGATTCATGATCTTGACGTTAAATTTACTAATAGATCAAGTTCACACAGTGTGAGACTGTGAAATTAAATATGTGATCTTCATGCTAAGCTTAGACATCATCAAAGTGTTTAATCAAGTCTCACACGTCAGACTTCTGCATACACTGAAAATGAAAAGAACATCAAGCTACATAATTGAATGAACACGCAGCTTTCTAAAGAATTGAAAGACGTTGCTAATATTCAATGAACAAACGAGTGACATACGTGAAATAAACGCAGACATATCACAGAGATCTTTTATTTCATCGATTCTCTTTCTATTCTTCAACGCAAGTTTAATTGAAAAATGCGAAGCACTGAAAATTAAAATCGAAGTGCTTGACTTCATAAATGATATTAATATTCTAGTCTACGACAGATTCACTGAAGAAATCTGCAGAACATTGAGCAAAGCACACGACGTCTGCGCGAAATGAGCTTGCACTCATGACACAACGTTCACATCAGAAAAGTATGAGCTTACGCATTTCACTAGAAAATCGAAGAGATTCAACATGATGACTAGCATACAAATAGAAAGCTCAATTATCAAATTGAAATCAGATGTACGAGTTCTAAAAATGCAACTGAACATGAAACTGCAATGAAACGCGCATCTTCGACAAATAGAAATAAATCATGTCACAAAAATGCTGACACTTAGTCATCTTGAAGTCTTCACATAAAGAGTTATCTTCACAAAAGCGAAACAAGTATACTCAGCAGTAATGAGATCAGAAATTGCATTTAAAGCGTCAGTCTGACATCAGCGTGACAAGAAAGATGAACTGTTAAGCAAAGAATGCAGATTAGAAACACTTCAGAATCAGACTCTGCATCACGTAGCAGAAGCATTCAAAAGAGTAAACATTGAAACTTTAAAGACAGAAACATACATGAATTTATTACATGTTCATCTGAACATGCTACAGAACAAGATCACATTACACAGTTGAATTAATGATTGAACACAAGAAATCAAACAAGCATGCGAATTAATACACGTTCGTTTGATGAGAGTTAATCACGTCATTTCTCGCTAATTCATCATCAAGAAAATAGTACTTCTGAATGTCTTCATTCAAGAAGATGTGAAGATACAGTCAAGATGCAGATGATGCACTTTCTTCTTCACAATGATTTCAACAAGCGATAACATCATAATAACGCAGTATCACAAAGATCAATGAAATCAACGATGAGAAAAGTACAGAAAATGCGTTGCAAATATCAATGCAATCTCAGCACAAAGATTGCATTTGAGCAATAAGATGATAAAGATGCGTGATGATTTTCAGAAAGCAGAAAGCACTCCTGCAATGCACATCAGAATTGAACGCATAGATTTGAATGCTTATCTGCACTTTAGAAATGTTTCAGACATGAATAACTTGCGATGTGATTGTGAATGAAGTCATCAGACGACGAAGCATGTATTCATGCATTGCTTGAACTGATCACATCTGCGATCAAGAATGCTACAAGATGCTGACTTTTTAAACTATCAAATAATCATGAAGAGTCTCAAAGCAGTAGCGAAGATGATGATGAAAACGAAACTCTTGAAGCAATTTAAAGTGACTAGAACATTCGTTCTTTAACATGCAATCAACGTGAACAAATTTGATACATAGTCTCAAAACTCACTGTTTCAACTGCATGAAGCAATCATATAAACTGCGAGTGATTTTCTATCTCAGAGAGTTTTGTTCACTTGATACAAATAGCATAAAGTTTCTTATGAGTCAATCTAATCGATGTCACAAGAATGTATGAATTTATTATTATTATTATTATTATTTTAAATTCTTCTTAAAGATAATAATTTAATATTCAAGCATGATAACAGCAATGCAATCACAACAGAATTGCAATAATGACATTTTAATTTTACAAAACATTATATCAGAAAATGAATATTATATAATGAAATCAGAAAGTGAAGAAGCAGAAGATGAACTCTCTCTTAATATTAATGAACAGTTGACTTAAGCAATGCTTCAATGTAATAAACTGCAAAAGAAACAGAAGCTAACAGTTATTTAATCAAAGATTGAGACTTTGAAAATCATTGAAACAATGAAAAGAAGTCACTAAACTTTCACTAAAGTTCTCATGAAGAACTTGAATAATTTACACATAATCTTCATAATGTTGATAAAGATGAAATAAAGATTTCAAAAGATTATTTTACAAAAGTGAAGATTTTCAATGTTTTTAAAGAAGTATCATGACAAAATCATCAGAAAACATAAAGAGTGAATTCATGATATCAAAATCTCATTTCAAAATATTTTTAACATTTTGAAAGAAATGAGAAAAAGATTTTGATTGACAACAAGATTTATTTGTACAAGATGCTGACTACGAACTTTCTGCAAGCTATGCTTGTCAGAAGAGCTGAACAATCTCATTAACAAAGCAGTAACAACGCATTATGCTCACATACACAAATCGAGCATTGCATCGCGATGCTCACAAACAACAAGATCATGTGACTAAATGATCATGTGATTAAATAGTGATCAAACAGTGAATAAAAGCTCATGTTGAAGTGATCAGCTTTCACATATACAGATCAAGCATTGCATCGTGATGCTCACAAACAATAAAATTATGTGACTAGATGATCATGTGATCAAACAGCAAATGAAAGCTCACGTTGAAGTGATCAGCTTTCAGTTATATAGATCAAAGTTCATCTAACTCACTCAGCAAGATGATCAAACAGCAAATTCGAAAGCTTACGTCGAAGTGATCAACTTTCGTACATAGATCAAAGCTCGTCTAGCTCGCTCAGTTAAATGATCAAACAGCAAATTTGAAAGCTTACGTCGAAGTGATCAGCTTTCATACATAGATCAAAGTTCGTTTAGCTCGCTCAGCTAGATGATCAAACAGTGAATTCAAAAGCTTACATCAAAGTGATCAGCTTTCATATACATAGATCAAAGATCATCTACTCTTCAGATGATCAAATGCAAATTTGAAAGCTTACGTCAAAGTGATCAGCTTTCACAATTTCAAGTTATTTATATGATCACTTGATTATATAAACAGTTCATGTGCTTGTATGTACATTTTAACGATCTGACTGCTCAATGAAAAGATATACTGCATCGACTTTGACTAGATTACATGTAATTTAGCATATATACAGCGCTTCAGTGCTACTATCTAAATAAATAGCATCATGTTTCATAGTCTTAGACTGCATAAGCATGTAAAACTTGAAGAAAAAAAAATTCTTGCTGCTGCTTTAAGATCTTTCATGATCATGATGATTATTCAATAATTCAAGAAGTTAATGTCATGTAACATTCTTGATTGCAGATGCATTCAGTTTAAGCAATGCATGAGTATATGCTTCGCTGTCTGATGACTTCATTCGCAATTGCATCATGAACTATTCATGCTCAAAACATTTCTTGAATGCAGATAAATGTTAAAATCTATGTGTTCAATTCTGATGTAAGTTGCAAGAATGCTTTCAATTTTCTGAAAATCATCATGCATCTTTATCATCTTGTTGAATAAATGAGATCTTTGTGCTGAAATTACATTGATATTTGCAATGCATTTCTTGTATTTTTCTCATCATTGCTTTCATTAATCTTTGTAATATAATGTTATTGCGATGTTATTGCTTATTGAAATCATCATAAAAAGATTGAATCATCTGCATTTAAATTGCATTATTGTGTTTTTTTGAATAAATATGTTCAGAAGCATTATTTTCTTGATAACAGAGAAATAAGATTTTTTTTTTATTTCTTCAAGTTTTACGTGCTTATGCAGTTTAAGACTATGAAACACGATGCTATCTATTTAAATAGTAGCATTGAAGCGCTGTGTGTATGCTAAATTACATGTAATCTAGTCAAAGTCGATGCAGTATATCTTTTCATTGAGCAGTCAGATTGTTAGAATGCGCATACGAGCGCGTAAGCTGTTTATATAATCAAGTAATCATATAGACAACTCAAAATTGTGAAAGCTGATCACTTTGACGTGAGCTTTCAACTTGTCTATATGATCATTAAGCTAAGCGAGCTAGATGAGCTTTGATCTTATGTAGATGAAAGCTGATCACTTTGACGTGAACTTTCAAGTTCGCTGTATGATCACTCAGTTAAATGAACTAGATGAGTTTTGATCTATGTATTTGCGATGCATGTAAATCGATCAGAAAATCGAAAAATCGATCGATTTACTGCATCGCACAGATGTGTATGTGCGCAAAAGCTGAGTCGTGCCTTTGTGTGAATGTCGTATATTAGTTGCAGCGCGTGCGCAAAGACGTTGCTGTCGTTCTATATATATGAGCAAAGATTGTGTCATGTCTTTGCAATGTATGTGATTACGATGCATGTAAATTGGTCTGATAATGCGAAAAATCGATTGATTTACTGCATCACGCAAGCGTGTAGATGTGCAAAAGCTGAGTCGTGTCTTTGCAATGTATGTGTGTGTGATGTATATAAGTTGCAACGTATGCGCAAAGACGTTGCTGTCGTTATCGATTTGATAAAGCGAAAAATCGATTGATTTACTGCGTTGCACAAATGTGTATGTGCGCAAAAGCTGAGTCGTGCCTTCGCAATGACTGTGTTAATGTCGTATATTAGTTGCAGCGTGTGCGCAAAGACGTTGCTGTCGTTCTGTGTATATGAGCAAAGACTGTGTCATGTCTTCGCAATGTATTTGATTGCGATGCATGTACATCGATCTGATAAAGCGAAAAATCGATCGATTTACTGCATCACGTCTGTCTGTATGTGCGCAAAAGCTGAGTCGTGCCTTCGCAATATATGTGTATATGTTGTATATGAGCTGCAGCATGTATGCAAAGACGTTGCTGTCATTCTGTGTATGTGCGAGCTTCAACGCGCTGATAATTGCGTTGTTATTGCTTCGCTTTTCGACTGTGTGTGAGCTCAACGCATGAGTAAAGCGCTGTTACTGCTCTGTCAATGTTGATGAGATTATTCAGCTCTTCTGACAAGCATAGCTTGCAAAAGATTTGTAGTCAGCATCTCGTACAAATAAATCTTGTTGTTGACTCAGAGAAATAAGAAGTGAGATGATTAATTTTCATCAGTTGAATGTGTATGAGTTTGCATGCTCATTTAATCTCTTGCGTTCTATCATCAATTTAACTGCATAATGTGACTTTATTCTGCAGCATGTTCAAATGAACATGCAGTGAATTTATGTACATTTCGATTTTTAACATTTTAATACTTATTCTTTTGAATGCTTTTGTAATGTGATGTAAAGTCTGATTTTACAAAGTTTCTAATCTGCATTTCTTGTCTGATAATTCTTTCTCTTTATCATGCTGATATTAAATTAAGAAAGTCAATACTCATACATCTTTCTGACTTACATGTACATCTCTCTTTGCTTACATGTACATTTTCTCGAAGAAACCTGAAATTTTCATTGTGCATCACTCAGTTACACATCAAATTTAGTAAACAATTCAAGAGTTTATATATGATTCTGAGTAATTTCTTCATGATCTTTCTTACAGTCTTAAATTCGATTAATCTAGTTTAGTAAACTCACACATCAGACTTTTTTCTGACACTCATCATCATCATCATTGTCATCATCATTGTCATGATCATTCTCATCGATGTCTCATTTGTCAGCATCATCTTTGTTAATCTTATGTCTTTGATCTCATTTTTCATTTCAAAGAAGATTTATGATGATGTGAAACTCTGTCAGATTCACTTTTACAAGTTCAAAATCTCACTATTATTTGATCAAAAAATAGACTTGTAGAAGCAAAAGAATGATAAAATGTTAAACGTCAGCAAGAGTTCAAGAATTCTACATAAAAAAAGTTCTTACAATATGAATAAATATTAATGAAGATAAAACAACAAGAGCTACAGCAAAGAATGAAGCAAAGATGAAATTGAGATTGAAATCAAAATCAAGATCTCATATGAGCAAGAGATGAAAAACAGCAAAATGAAGAGCAGTGAGATGAAGAGCAGCAAGATGAAGAGCAGTGAGATGAACATGCTGTCACACTTTCTTTCTTTCAAATGAATGCAGATCTGTTTGCAGCGTTTCATATATAGCAAAAAAGATGCTGAAACAGCGATATTGAAACTCTTTGAACATGAAATTGAAGCTCTTTAAATTACTCAAAATCATATGTAAATTCTTGAATTATTTACTAAATTTAATGTGTAACTGAGTGATGTGCAATGAAAATTTCAGGTTTTCTTGAAAGAATGTACATGTAAGCAAAGAAAAATGTACATGTAAGTCAGAGAAATGTACGAGTATTGATAGACTGATCATTGAGTTGAGTTTCAAGTTGACATTTTGAACTTGAATCGAGATTGAGTCGAGTTGCTCACATTTTCAACTCAATTTGAGTCAAATTGCTCATATTTTCAACTTAACATGACTCAACTCAACTGAGAATTGAGTCAACTTGATTTGACTCGTCAAGAACTTGAGCTTGACATCAAGAGAACTAAATATAGAAAATTTTTCGATTTTTGACTTTTGCATTATCTTTTAATAGAAAGTCATGAAGAGAAACATGAAGATCATTTGATAGAAAGTCATAAAGAGAAACATGAAGATTGTTTGATAGAGAGTCATAAAGAGAAACATAAAGATCATTTGATAGAGAGTCATAACAAAAAACATGAAGAGAAACATGAAAAGAAACATGAAGAGAAACATGAAGAGAAACATGAAGAAAAACATGAAGAAAAACATAAAGAAAAACATAAAGAGAAACATGATGAGAAACATGAAGAAAAAACATAAAGATCGTTTGACTTTGATAGAGAGTCATGACGAAGAAACATGATAGAAAGTCATGAAGAAGATCATGAAGACTGTTCAATCAAGTTATTTACATTTATCTAATATTTTGTCGAGTCAAGTCGAGTTTTCGAATTGAGTTATCAAGTTAAGCTTCTCAATTCAACTTAAGTGCTTGAGTTCAACTTCTCAATTCAACTCAACACTTTTTCAAAAAAATTTCAATTCAACTTGATACTTTTTAAGTTAAGTACTTGACTCAAACTTAAGTACTTGACTTGATGTAATCAATCTAAGTATTGACTTTTTAAATTAATGCTTCAAATATGATTTTTAATTTCATTACAGCTGAGTACACTTGTCTTGCTTTTGTGAAAATTATTTCTTATATAAAGATTTTTAAATGATTAAGCGCAAGCATTCTTGTGACGTGACTCACTTCTATCTGTTGAAGATGCGCGTCTCATTGTAATTTCATGTTCAGTTGAACTTCTAGAACTTGCATGTTTGACTTTAACTTAATCATTGAGCTTTCTATTTATATGCTAGTCATCATGTTGAATTTTCTCAATTTTCTAGTGAAATGTGTGAATTCATATTTTTCTGATGCGAACGTTGCATCATGAGTTTAAGCTCACTTTGTGTAAACATCATGTATTTTGCTCAGTATTTTACAAATTTCTTCAATGAATCTGTCATAAACTAGAATGTTGATGTCATTTACAAAGTCAAGCACTTCAATTTTGATTTTCAATGCTTTGCATTTTTCAATTAAACTTATGTTGAAAAATAGAAAGAGAATTGATGAAATGAAAAATTCTTAAAATATGTTTGTGTTAATCTTATGCATAGTGCTCGCTTGTTCATTGAATATCAATGATGTCTCTCTGTTCTTTAGAAAGCTGCATGCTCATTCAACTGTATAACTTAATGTTTTTCTTATTTTCAGCATGTGCAGCAGTCTGATGTGCAAGATTCAATCAAACGCTTTGATGATATTTAAACTTAGCATGAAAATCATGTACTTAATGTCACAGTCTTACATGATGTGAACTTAATTTACTAGTAGATTTAACATTAAGATCATGAATTACTTATGTTTTGTTCTCATTTGAGCATCTGAAAGCATGTGATGAATCTCAATTATATTACTTAATCTTTTAATCATAATTGATTTTAAAGCTTTGTTCATGATATCAAGCAAAGTAATGAATTGATATATCTTCAAGTCAATATAATAGCTTTTCTTTAATTTATATAACACTATTGTTTGAGTTTTTTTGAACTGCTTCAAGTGATATTTGTGTATTATGCATGCATTGAATAAACTTATCAATATTGAGATCAGTTCTGTAAGATTTATTTAAAATGCTTTGTTTGAAATTTCAAAGACATCTGATGCTTTGTTTGCTTTTACTTGTTTAATTACTTATTTCATCTCATTTTCTGAAATGCGTGAATTTAATGATATTGTCAAAGATATGAATGAATTTGAAATGTCATTGATGTTTGTTTATAAGAATGAAGAGAAGAATTTTTCTTGCAGCATCTTGATTTTTTTCTCAAATGTTGTTATCATGTAATCAATATTGTCTCATTTCAGTAACAAGAACTGAGAAAGCTTTTTAAATAATTAACTTTCAATTCTGATTCATTTTGCAAAGCATCATATTGATTTCAATGCATCATTTAGCTCATGCATCTATAATCTGAAGTGTATGCATTTTGTTTATCTGATGATCTTGTTTTTGTGATCATTGTATTTCAGATATTCATTTCATGTCTTTAATATATTTTGCATTTTTTATATGATTTGAAATCATCTTGATTTCATTACTACTTTAAAGCAGTTTTGATTTCAGAAGTTTCTTACTTGATTTGATGATTTTGCTCAAAGAGTAAACTTTTTAATGATTTCTTGTAATACTTTGATGATTTCTGTCACTCTGTCATTCATTTCAGCTTTGCTGTTCAAAGAATGATCTGATAAAAGATGTATTCACAAATAAGCATTCAATGCTTCTGTATTCATTTTTTTTCAGAATCAACGAGTCAAGAACTGCGCTGAAATTGTTTGTAAATTTAACTCTGTAATAATTGAAAGATGATCTGATTTCTGATGTAAATCAATTCATACTTCGCATTTACATATCATAGACTGTATTTTCTTGCTGTTAAAGATTAAATTTATCATTATAAATTGATTGTGAATCTTACAAGTGATTATGTTTAATTTCAGCAGTAGTTTCAATCTTACATTTATAATGATGTTTAATAAAGTATTAATCATCATATGTTAAGTGAAGCATCTTCATCTCTCTTAATGTGAATAATGTAAATTAAAATCTTCTACAACTAGTTGTTTGCAGTCATTCTTGAGTAGTTCATTCAAACAAGAAATAGTTAAGAATTTCTTTATAAATATGAAAAATAGTGAATTTAAGTTGTAAATGTTTAAAAGTTTTAACATCTGCATTTTATCATCTGTGTTGCAAGTTAATATTCTGATTGAGCAGATATCTGATTCAGCTGTTTATACTATTCATTGATTAAGTCTTAAGTATTTGTTAACATATATGCATGTTCTTGATTGAAATGATGAGTTTTTCACTAAATGAAAGAATTTATAAGCTGAGCTAAATGATTACAAATTGTTAATGTTGTGTTTTTACTTTTGTATAATTACTATGTTGAATTTGTGAACTTTTTTATCAATCAAGAATGATTCTTGAATCTTCAATGATTTTCTGATGTTATATTGTAGAATTCATAGAAAGAATTGTTTCATCATAAAGTTATTTGTAGCTGTTGTTGACTCTGCATTGAAAAGACTCTTTGTATGCTTTCAATCATTGAGAATTTTTCGCACTTTCTGATTGAGCATTTCTGAGTCTGCTCAGATGTCATCTCATTCAAGTCACTAGTCATGCATAAAAAGAAATTAATTCATCTTTTTTTAACTTTTATCATCTGTCATATTAATTCAACATCTTGATTACATATTTTTAACATGATGATTGCTGAATTCAAAGAATTCATTGAGCTTAAAGAGTTCAGAAACAGTGAAAGAAATGTACAATTATATTTCAACATTTTCAAATATTTAATTAATTTGTTTCTGTAGATTTTTGATGCTTGTTTCATCTGCTGTCATTATTTGAGACAGATGCGTCTTCAAAATTCATAATTTTCATTACAATTAATGCAACATATTTTATTTGAAAACATCATGCACTCTTTAATGTGATGTTTATCTGCACATTTAGTGCAGCGTTGTTTCTTCTTGCAGAATTTAATCATATGATCAAATTCAAAGCATCTGTAATATTAAATGATGTAACAGTTCTTTTTAAACAGTTTGCATGAGCATTTTTGATATAAGTTTAACATGCTTTCATTCATTAATTGATTCATTATTGCTTTAATTGTGATTTTTATAATGAGTGATGAGTGAATTTTCTCACTTTCAATTACTTTCTTAAGTTAAATTATTCTTAGAATCTTTAGATTTTCATGAAGTCTTGCATTATCTTTTATCAATCTTTTAATGATTACTTTCTGATTGCTTGTGTTTATTATGATGCATATTTTATATGTTAGCACAGTGAAAATTCAATGCATTATACATATTAAGTTCATGATTTCTTTTGTTCATATCTGAAATCTTTTCAGATTTGCTTAAGTCTCTGAACTCACTGCATGAAGTATGATGTTTTCGCTTTCAAGCTTGCAAAGAAACATGATTAAATCTTTTTGAGCTGTTGACACATTTGTAATTTCTTGAAAAATTTGTTCAATAAATTTCTTTTGTATCTTCTTTATTTTCTTTCTTTCTATTATCTTCATCATGATCTTTTATTTCTTGCAAAGTAATGACAATTCATTTCTGAAATATTACTTTCTCATTATTGCTTCTTTTCTTATCATGTTCACTCATGATGTGATTCTTGATGAGAAGTGTGTGCTATCTTATGTTTGTAACTGCTTGCTAAGCAGTTGTACAAATGTTTTCAGTTTCTGTACATTCTTTGCAATGAATGCATTTTAATTTTCATTGTTTTTTCTTCTGAATTATTTTGAAGATGTTGCATCAGCTTCACTGCTACTTCTTTTCATGAATGATCTTTGCTTTTTTCTTTCTTTAACGTTGATGTCTGTATTAGAAAATCAATAATGTTAGCAACATACTTTTCATCATTGTGTAAGCTTTTCAACTTCACGTTGCTGTTTCTTCATGATAAGTCAATGTCACTTACAATTGTCTCTGAATCAGCATTGCTGCAGTTTATGCAATTCATCATTATTTATTCACTCTTTAAATTCATTCTGTCTTGATTGTATTACTCTTTTCAAAAATTTACTTTACACACGTTGTAATTGTTTTTGAACTTAATGATAAACATAATAACAATTATTACTCACTCTTTGTTAATTATTTATGCTTTATTATTTTAACAACACAATTTAATTAATGAGTAAACAATGTTTATGCATCATTTATATGCTATCAATATTATTATGTATATCAATTATGCATTACATATACTATTTATAATGTTATCTACATGCATTATAATTAAAAATGAATCATTATTTAATTAAAGATTTCTTTTTTTCTGATGTTTTCACAGAGATTTGAAGATTTTTATCAAGAGCTTTTAGAACAAAACTATGAATAAACGTTGTTTTTTTTCTTTTAAGTTTTACGTGCTTATGCAGTTTAAGACTATGAAACATGATGCTATTTGTTTAGATAGTAGCACTGAAGTGCTGTATGTATGCTAAATTACATGTAATCTAGTCAAAGTTGATGCAGTATATCTTTTCATTGAGCAGTCAGATCATTAGAATGCGCATACAAGCGTGTGAACTATTTATATAATCAAGTGATCATATAAACAATTTGAAATTGTGAAAGCTGATCACTTCAATGTAAGCTTTTGAATTTGCATTTAATCATTTGAAGAATAGATGATCTTTGATCTATGTATGTGAAAGTTGATCACTTTAATGTGAGCTTTTGAATTCGCTGTTTGATCATTTAGCTGAGTGAGCTAGATGAGCTTTGATCTATGTATGAAAGTTGATCACTTCAACGTGAGCTTTTGAATTTGCTGTTTGATCATTTAGCTGAGCGAGCTAAACGAGTTTTGATCTATGTGCAAAAGCTGATCACTTTAATGTGAGCTTTCAAATTTGCATTTGATCATCTGAAGAGTAAATGATCTTTGATCTATGTATGTGAAAGCTGATCACTTCAACGTGAGCTTTCAAATTTGCTGTTTGATCATCTAGTTAAGCGAGCTAGACGAGTTTGATCTATGTGCGAAAGCTGATCATCTTGACGTGAACTTTCGAATTTGCTGTTTGATCATTTAGCTGAGTGAGCTAAACGAGCTTTGATCTATGTATATGAAAGTCAATTACTTCAACGTGAACTTTCATTCACTGTTTAATTATTTAGCTGAATGAGCTAAATGAGCTTTTGATCTATGTAACTGAAAGCTGATCACTTCAATGTAAGCTTTTGAATTTGCTGTTTGATCATCTTGCTGAGCGAGCTAGATGAACTTTGATCTATATAACTGAAAGCTAATCACTTTAACGTGAGCTTTCATTCGCTGTTTGATCACATGATCATCTAGTCACATGATCTTATTGTTTGTGAGCATCGCGATGCAATGCTCGATCTATATATGTGAAAGTTGATCACTTCAACGTGAGCTTTCATTCACTGTTTGATCACTGTTTGATCATATGATTATTTAGTCATGTGATCTTGTTGTTTGTGAGCATCGTGATGCAATGCTCGATCTGTATATGTGAGCGTAATGTGTTGTTACTGCTCTGTCAATAAGATTGTTCAGCTCTTCTGACAAGCATAGCTTGCAGAAGATTCGTAGTCAGCATCTTGTACAGATAAATCTCGTTATTGATTGAATAAACGTTGTTATTTACTGAAATAAACAAAAATATTAATTATTGAGATTAAGAATGAATTCACTTAAAAAAGAAAACAATTATCATGATGAATTGATATATAAAGATTAAATCAGAGACTAAAGTCAGAAATTAAGTTGAAAATCAGATCTGAATTAACTTTGAAACTCTGTCAAAATATTGCATAAATCACGTTATATCTTCAACTTAATATATCATGAATTATGCTGTGTTTAACTTAACAATGCTTGATAAACTCTTTATACTTGATTGATTTTCTTAAATTATCAAGAACTTCTTATTAATTAGCTTTATCATAAAATATATTTATACTATGTCTGCTTAGAATATTACATTGTCATATCACTTTTATAAATTTCATTTATTCATTTAGTAAATTAAGTTTTAACAATATATTTATATTGTATTTGCTTAAAATATTACATTATCATATTACATTTATATAAACTGATCATCAAGTTAAGTTTTGAATTGACATTTTGAATTTGACTCAATTCAAAGTTGAGTTGCTCACATTTTCAACTTGATTCAAGTCAAATTACGCATATTTTCAACTTGACATGACTCAACTCAACTGAGAATTGAATCAACTTGATTCAACTCATCAAGAATTTGAGCTTGATATCAAAAAGTTAAATATAGAAAAATTTTCGACTTTTGCATTATCTTTTTGATAGAAAGTCATGAAGAGAAAACATGAAGATCATTTGATAGAAAATCATAAAGAGAAACATGAAGAGAAACATGACGAGAAACATGAAGAGAAACATGAAGATTGTTTGATAGAAAGTCATGACGAGAAAACATGAAGATCATATGATAGAAAGTCATAAAGAAAAACATGACAAGAAACATGAAGAAAAACATGAAGATCATTTGACTTTGATAAAGAATCATGACAGAAAAACATGATAGAAAGTCATGAAGAGAAATCATGTAGACTGTTTGATCAAGCTATTTACATCTATTTAATATCTTGTTGAATCAAATCAAGTTTTCAAATTGAATTGTTGAATCAAGCTTTTTAACTCAACTCAAGTTATTGAGTTCAACTTCTCAATTCAATTCAACACTTTTTCAAAAAAATTTCAATTTGATTCAACACTTTTCAAGTTAAGTACTTGACTTGAACTCAAGTACTTGACTTGATGCAATTAGTTTAACTTTTATAAATATTATTTATTTATTTAGTAAATTAAGTTTTAACAATTTTAATTATTTTAAACTCTTTTTAAAGATGATGATTCAATATTTAAGTATGATAATAAAATTGTAATTGTAACAGAATTAAAGCAATAATGCTTTAATTTTGCAAAATATCATAATTGAAAATGAATGTTCATGTATAATGAAATTTGAAAATAAAGATGTAAAAGATGAATTCTTTCTTGATATTAATAAACAGTTAATTTAAGTAACTTTTCAACATGATGAATTATAAAAGAAATAAAAGTTAACAACTCTTCATTCAAAGATAAAAACTTTGCAAATTATTGAAATGATGAAGAAAAATTATTTAATTATTTCTTAAAACTTCATTATAAATTCAAGTGATTTATGCTTTGTCATTTTGATAATGTTAATGATGATGAGATAAAATCTTCACAAGATTGTTTTATAAAAGTAAAGATTCTCAATATTTTTAAGAAAGTATCATGATAAAATTATAAAAGAACATAGAGAATAAATTCACAATGTTAAAATCTTATTTCAAAATATTTCATGATATTTTGAAAATAATGAGAAAAAGATTTTATATTGTATATCTCGACTGACAATAAGATTCATCTGTACATGATGTTGACTACGAATCTTTCAATTCTATTCTGTGTTTGAATAGAAGTTAAAAGAGTCAAGAGATCTCAATTCAACGCAGTTCAAATGATGTTAAAACGTTGCATGATTAGAAAGATCATCATGCAGAATTTTCGCTCATGTGACAACATTCTCTCTAACAGTCACAATTGATCTACGAAGAAGATTAATGACATGTCGATGTCAGTAAAAGATGAGAAGATACTACTAGTGAAAAAAACAATTCAATTGAAGAGTTTGCGAATTATAATTTTAAGTAATTGAAGAATTTGCGACTCGTCAACTGCGTTGATATTGAAACATCTTCATCACATCAACAATGTCATCAAGTAATTGATGAAAAGATATCAGATAAAATAGTCATTTCAAATGATGAGTCTGAGAATCATGATTACAATACTTGAAGAAGTAGTGACTCGTCGATCATACTGATATATTGAGAAGACTTGAACTCATCTTCTTTACTTGATGTCAAATCATACATTTATCTATGTGAAAAATTAAGAGTTCATGAGAATGATCAGAATGCATTCTCTATTATTGATCAGAATCATGCATTAAATGATTGTGATTGCACATCTATATTCATAATTCATTCAACGTCTACGTGATATAAGTCAATTCAAGAGCAGAACAAAGTTACTTAATACAATTGCACTTTATCTTCTCATCATGTGCATCTCTCTTTCATCACATATTTCTTTGCTTAATGAATGATAATCATTAAACAAGAGAACACAGTTTCTACATTACAATCACAAGCATTATGAGTGCAAAGAAAACGTCTTTCATCTTCAAATTGAGAATCAAATTGAAACATCATTGTATAGAATATCATCAATGAAGAGCAGAGTAAAGACAATGCGTCATAATTAAACAGCATAAACACTCATTAAAAATTTACTCAAGCATCACATGCTGAATAGAAGCTATAAATTCATTACTGATAACATAGTATCAAATTTATTGTTTCAATGATGTGAAGTCATCATGTAATCAACGAGTGATTTTCTCTCTCAGAGAGTTTTGTTCATTTGATACACATAGCATAGTTTTTCTTATGAGTCGAATTTAAATCAATGTCACACGAATGTATGAATTACAATTACAATTACAATTATTGTATATTTCTATTTCATAGTGAGTAAATCAGAATTTAAAATTTTCAAAATTGAGAGTTCATCTTCTGCAAATTTTGCTTTGCAATCAATCAATTCGCTGAAGAAGTTTAATTATCATTTCACAGATCTTTAATTTCTTTCATTTGATATGTAATATGAGATTATACAAAGATGATTTCTTCATGTATATTTGACGTGTTGCAGAATCAATTTCAACGTGATTTTAACACATTTCAGCGCGATTTCAAAGCTTTACAAGTATGATTTCTTCTCTTGTTTTCACTTAAAAGAATTGAATAGCAATGCATTTACAGCAAAGATTGTTGTTTGAAATCATTGTTAACATCAAAGAAATCAAAGTTAAAACTATCAGAAGAATTAGAGCTAAATTAAAAACATACAATCAACACACATATTTTAATAAAATGAGTGCTCAGAAATTAATGCTCTTAATTTATTCTGCTATCAGAATTAATCTTTGACATTTTTTAAAAAATCAGTCATGATCATATTTGAATAAGATGCTATACTATCTCTTCAACGATTGAAGCATCATCATTGCTCTTTTCACTTTATTCAACGCTTTAAAAATCATGAAAATCAATTAAAAATGTTTTAAACAAAAGACTTTGAAGTGCTTGTAAAAGTGTTGAAATTTATACTTTCTAAATATTAGTCAGTTCACTCATGAAATGCTCATGTTTCTGAATGAAAGTGCAGTCAATGAATATACAATGCATTGTAAACATGACTGAACTTTCTATGACATATCATCATGTATAATTCAATCAGTCAAACGAAGTGAAAAATATTTACTGCTCTGATGACATTTTAATCAAACATATACATCAGAAGAGTATTTCTGAAACTCACTTTAAATAATTTTTGATGAATAAGATACTTTTCAAAATGTAATCACTTTTCAAAGTTTAAATTGATGTTGATTCTTAACAACGCTTCTGTGCATCACACTCAAATGAGTGATATCAATGTTGATGTCAAGCTGAACTCTGCTAATTATCAGTAGAAAGTCAAAGATTTATGTTGTTAGATCAATAAGATTTTACTATATTTATCATTTTACTTTTCTGACTTCAACTCAATTGAAGAGTTCTTTTCAATGCTTAAGACTTGACTCAAAAGACATTACAAACTGATAAAAAACATAAATTTTGAAGTCTATTTGCACATGATGATGAAAGCTTCTAGCAAAAGTTATTTTGCAGCTGATCACTTCAGACATGCAAGCATAACAGTAAATATAAATATGAATCGATTTGTTTTCTTGTTAATACTTCGTATATTTACTATTTTAACTGATAGAACAGATACTTTTAAGTAAATGTATACTTAATTAAATATATATGTTATAATTCATGATCATCAAATATACTACTGTTCAAAATCATCAAACTTCTTAAGCTTCTCATCTTTTAATGCTGCATTAACAAAAGCATTAAGATTGCATGCAAATTGTTGAAATCTTCGCTGAGCATTTAATCTGCATTGCATCTAATATATTTTAATCTCATCACGAAGTTTCTTACTTAAATCAGTTAATATATTTAGATTCATTCAATCTGATTTCTTGAAGTCGTGAATCTGATTTATTAAGTATAATTAAGTCACAAGCATTTGATATGTCTTTGTTATAATCATTTGCTGATCTTTGTTTCAATTGATTTATCAAATTATGTACTTTAGTAAAATCTCATCATCATTGTCTTGCATCTGCATGAGACTGCTGAAAGATTGAAAAGTTGTTTGATGAAATTTATTAATCATGAATAAATAAAAGATGAATTTTATGACTGATGATCTTGAAAACAACTACTGCTGCATCATTGATTATTACTGCATCATTAACTGCTGTTGCTAAACTGATGATGATGATGATAATTATTAATAATACTGCATGATCATCTGAAATTCAAATGTCTTTCATGTTGATATCAACATCTGATATGATGAAAGCATCATGAGCATGCTTGATCAAAACAACACGTCTCATGATGATAATAATATCATCATTGCTGACATTATTATTATTAACGTCGCTGAAATCAAAGCAGATGAAACTTCTTTAGTAGATGCTGTCTTTTTATTTCTTTCTCTGTTGTCACTTTGCACTTTGTACATAATGTAAAGCTTAATTTTTAGTGATTGTAATGAATATTCAACAATAGTTTCATCTTTCTTAATTACTTGATTTCATGCAATGATCATGTTATCAAACAGATCAGTGATGAAACTCATCTGTATGCAATGAATCTACTGTTTAGCTACAGTAAAGTCTAAAAATTATCAAAAGTTTGAATGATATTGATGCGCTGCTTGATTGCAAAGCGCTGTGCATTGATTGCATGCAGAGTTTTCATGATCTCACAAACATTGATAATCTCAATATGCATGCTACAAGCACGAATAAGAAAGTCAAATAAAATGCAAAACTACAAGAGAAATTACTTATGAAAATCATTCAATTCAGTATCTTGTCGCTACATTTATGATGATGAGAACTGAAACAGAACATTCTTGTGTTTGATCTGTTGAGAATGATTAGCAGAAAGAACTTGAATCATGAACATTCTTTAAATCTTCATGCTAACTATTTATAAATCTTGTTAAGACTGAATGTCTGTTACTACGACATAAGCAACTTACAAGTCTCATTAAGTTCAACATGAACAAACTTGTGAATCTCATTAATATCGTTTAACAGATGTTCAAACATGAGCATTTTATATGCAAATGATACATTGATGAAAAAACTTCGTTAAGAGAAGAGAGATACAAGCAAGTTAATAAAGAATGATTGAACTATGCTGTCTGATTAAAAATGTAACATATGAACATCTTTGCAAAACATGATCAATCTGCACAAGAAAGATTTCTACAGATAACATGAAACAGATAAGTTGCACATCTTACAAGCGAAGCGAGCATCTGCAAGACATGATATACAATGATGATGACTGTTAATCTCAAGAATCTCATTTCTTCATTAAGTTCTGACTCTTGAATGTCTTGATGATAAAATCAATTTCTAGTCAAAAACATTGTCTGTATAACTTAAGAAAACAATAGCGTATGTTGATATGATTAAAGAAGAAATCGACTGTGATATGCATGTGTATTGCTGACAAAATGTCTGTGACTCATGCTTAAGAAGTAAACTGTTGAAATTTAAGCAGTGAAAGATTTTGCTCATCTTGAACTGTGAATCTGCTGCAAGAAAAACTTTTTGAGTAATCTTTTGAATTTAAGAAAAAAATCAGCATAAAGATCATGTCTTATGTATGTTGCATGCAACGTATGCAACATATTTTCGATAAATGAATGAAAGTTTACGTTGAAGTGATCGACTTTCATATACATAGATCAAAGTTCGTTTAGCTCACTCAGTTAAATGATCAAACAGTAAATCTGAAAGCTCACGTTGAGATGATCAGCTTTCGCACATAGATCAAACTCGTCTAGCTCGCTCAGTTAAATGATCAAACAGCAAATTCAAAAGCTTACGTTGAAGTAATCAGCTTTTGTACATAAATTAAAGCTCGTCTAGCTCGCTCAGCTAAATGATTAAACAGCAAACTTGAAAGCTTACATCAAGATGATCAGCTTTCACACATAGATTAAACTCGTTTAACTCACTCAGCTAAATGATCAAACAGCAAATTCAAAAGCTTACGTTGAAGTGATCAGCTTTTGCACATAGATCAAAACTCGTCTAGCTCGCTCAGCTAAATGATCAAACAGTAAATTCAAAAGCTTACGTTGAAGTGATCAGCTTTTATACATAGATCAAAGTTCATCTAGCTCGCTTAACTAGATGATCAAACAGCAAATTTGAAAGCTCACGTTGAAGTGATCAGCTTTCACATACATAGATCAAAGATCATTTACTCTTCAGATGATCAAATGCAAATTTGAAAGCTCACATTAAAGTGATCAGCTTTTGCACATAGATCAAAACTCGTTTAGCTCGCTCAGCTAAATGATCAAACAGCAAATTCAAAAGCTCACGTTGAAGTGATCAACTTTCATACATAGATCAAAGCTCATCTAGCTCACTCAGCTAAATGATCAAACAGCGAATTCAAAAGCTCACATTAAAGTGATCAACTTTCACATACATAGATCAAAGATCATCTATTCTTCAAATGATCAAATGCAAATTTGAAAGCTTATGTTGAAGTGATTAGCTTTCACAATTTCAAGTTGTTTATATGATCACTTGATTATATAAACAGTTCATGTACTTATATGTGCATTCTAACAATCTGACTGCTCAATGAAAAAATATACTGCATCGACTTTGACTAAATTACATGTAATTTAGCATATACACAGCGCTTCAATGCTACTATCTAAATAAATAGCATCATGTTTCATAGTCTTAAACTGCATAAGCACGTAAAACTTGAAGGGAAAAAAAAATTTGTTATCAAACAGCTTGTAATGCTTATTCAGCTCATCATTTGATTGTCAGCAATAATGAGTACAATTGCTACATTCAATGTAGTAACATAATCATTTCTTTATTAAAATCATACTGCTTCTTTTCATTTCATGATTCAATAACTTTCATTTTCTTACTTACTTTCTTTACTTCATAATTGAAGTTTTAAAAAAGTCTTTTTTCTTTCACTTATTCTTAAACTTTTGCTTGAGTGTCTTTTTGATAAAAGCATCATTGAATGAGTATGTTTATTAAAAAAACAATCACAACGCATGCAAAGCAAATTTTTGAAAGAAGCAATATAATTAAGACAGAATGAATTTAGAAGATGAATAAATGATGATGAATTGCATGAATTGCAATAATGCTGATTCAAAGATGATTGTGAGCAATGTTGACTCATCATAAAGAAACAGCAACGCAAGATTGAAAAGCTTATGCAATGATAAAAAGTATGTTACTAATATTATTGATCTTCTAATACAAACATCAACGTTAAAGAAAGAAAAGAATAAAGATCATTCATGAAAAGAAGTAACAGTGAAGCTGATGCAACATCTTTGAAATGATTCAGAAGAAAAAAACAACGAGAATCAAAATGTGTTCATTGCAAAAAATATACAGAAACTGAAAAAATTCATACAACTGCTTAGTAAGCAGCTACAAATATAAAATAGCACATGCTTCTCGTTGAGAATCACATCATGAGCAAACATAATAAGAGAAGAAGCAATAATGAGAAAGTAACATCTCAGAAATGATTTGTCATTACTTTGCAAGAAACAAAAGATCATGATGAAGATAACAGAAAGAAAGAAAATAAAGAAGATACAAAAGAAATCTACTGAATAAATTCTTTAAGAAATCACAAACATGTTGACAGCTCAAAGAAATTTAATCATGTTTCTTCACAAGCTTGAAAGTGAAAACATCATACTTCATGCAGTGAGTTCAGAAGCTTGAACAAATTTAGAAAGATTTCAAACATAAGCAAAAAAAATCATGAACTTGATGCATATAATGCATTAAATCTTTGCTGTGCTAGCATATGAAATATACATCATAATAAACATAAATAATCAGAAAGTGATCATTAAAAGATTGATAAAAAACAATGTAAAACTTCATGAAAATTTAAAGATTCTAAGAATAGTCTGACTTAAGAAAGTAGTTGAAAGTGAGAAGATTCACTTGTCACTCATCATAAAGATTGCAATCAAAGTGATGATGAATTGATTAATGAAAAAAGCATGTTAAACTTGTATCAAGGATGTTCATGCAAACTGTTTGAAAAGAACTGTCACATCACTCAATGTTACAGATGTTTCAAATTTAATCATATGATCAGATTCTGCAAGAAGAAATAACGCTGTGCTAAATGCACAGATAAACATCACATTGAAGAGTGCATAATGTCTTTAAATAGAAAATGTTGCATCAATTGCAATGAAAATCACAAATTCTGAAGATGCATCTGTTTCAAATGATAACAGCAGATGAAATAAGCATCAGAAATTTACAGAAACAGATTGATTAAATATTTGAAAGCATTGAAATATAATCACATATTCTTCTTGCTGTTTCTGAACTTTCTAAGCTCAATGAATTCATTGAGTTCAACAGACTTTGTAGATTCAATGAATTCTTCAAACTCAGTAATCATCATGTTGAAAATATGTAATTGAAATGTTGAATCAACATGATAAATGATAAAAGTTAAAAAGAGATGAATTAATCTCTTTTCATGCATAACTAGTGATTTGAATAAGATGACATTTGAGCAGACTCAGAAATGCTTAATCAGAAAGCATGAAAGATTCTCAGTGATTGAAAGCATATAAAGAGTCTTCTCAGTGCAGAATCAATAACAGCTACAAATAATTTTATAATGAAACAATTCTTTCTACAAATTCTACAATACAACATCAGAAAATCATTAAAGATTCAAGAATCATTCTTGATTAACAAAAAAGTTTGCAAATTCAATATAGTAATTATACAAAAGCAAGAACACAACATTAATGATTTACAATCATTTAATTCAGCTCACAACTTCTTTCATTTAATGAAAAACTCATCATCTCAGTCAAAAACATGCATATATGTTAATTGTAATTGTAATTGTAATTGTAATTCATACATTCTTGTGACATTGATTTAGATTCAACTTATGAGAAAAACTATGCTATGTATATTAAATAAACAAAACTTTCTGAGAGAGAAAATCGCTCATTGACTACATGATGATTTCACGTCATCAAAACAATAAATTTGACACTATGTTATCAGTAATGAATCTATAACTTCTATTCAACGCATGATGCTTAAGTAAACTTTTAATGAGTGTCTGTGCTGTTTAATTATGACACATTGTCTTTGCTTTGCTTTTCATTGATGATATTTTATACAAATGATGTCTTGATTCAATTCTTGATTCGAAAATGAAAGATGTTTTCTTTGCATTCATGATGCTCATGATTATAATGTTGAAAACTGCGTTCTCTTGCTCAATGATTGTCACTCATTGAGCAGAGAAATATATGATGAAAGAAAGATGTATACGATGAAAAAATAAAGTGCAATTGTATTAAATAACTTTATTCTGCTCTTGATTTGACTTATGTCACATAAACGTTGAATAGATTGTTAGTATAAACGTGTGATCACAATCGTTCAATGCATGACTCTGATCAATAGTAGAGAATGCATTCTGATCATTCTTATGAACTCTTAATTTTTCACGTAGATAGATGTATGACTTGACATCAAGTAAAGAAGATGAGTTCAAGTCTCTTCAGTATATCAGCGTGATTGACGAGTCACTACTTCTTTGAACATTATAGTCACGACTTTCAGACTCATCATTTGAAATCACTATTTTATCTGATATCTTTTCATCAATTACTTGATAACACTGTTGATGTGATAAAGACATTTCAATATCAATGCAGTTGATGAGTTGCAAATTCTTCAATCACTTGTAATCACAACTTTTAGACTCTTCATCTGAGTTGTTTATTTCATTAGTAGTATCTTTTCATTTCTTATCGACATTGACATGTCATTAATCTTCTTCATAGATTAATTGTGACTGTTAGAAGAAATGTTGTCACGTAGATAAAAACTCTGCATGATGATTTTTTTAATCACGCAATGTTATAACATCATTCAAACTGCGTTGAATTGAAATCTCTTGACTCTTCTGACTTCTATTCAAACACAGAATAGAATCAAAAGATTCGTAGTTAACATCATGTATAAATGAATTTCATTGTCAGTTACATATATGTTAATAAATAACTTCGTAAACGATATTAACATTCTAGTCTACGACAGATTCATTGAAGAAATCTGCAGAACACTGAGCAAAGCACACGACGTCTGCGCGAAATGAGCTCGCATTCATGACGTAACGTTCGCATCAGAAAAGTATGAGCTTACGCATTTCACTAGAAAATTGAAGAGATTCAACATGATGACTAGCATACAAATAGAAAGCTCAGTTATCAAATTGAAATCAGATGTACAAGTTTTAAAGATGCAACTGAACATGAAACTGCAATGAAACGCGCATCTTCAACAAATAAAGATGAATTACGTCACAAGAATGCTGACACTTAGTCATCTTGAAGTCTTCACATGAAGAACTATCTTCACAAAAGCGAGACAAGTATACTCAGCAGTAATGAGATCAGAAATTGCATTTGAAGCGTCAGTCTGACATCAGCGCGACAAGAAAGATGAACTGTTGAACAAAGAATGCAAACTAGAAACACTTCAGAATCAGACTCTGCATCACGTAGCAAAAGCATTCAAAAGAGTAAACATCGAAACTCTAAAGACAGAAACATACATGAGTTCATTACATGTTCATCTGAACATGCTACAGAACAAGATCACGCTACACAGTTGAATCAACAATCGAACGCAAGAGATCAGATAAACATGCAAACTAATACACATTCATTTGATGAGAGTTAATCACATCATTTCTCACTCATTCATCATCAAGAAAATAGTACTTCTGAATGCTTTCATTCAAGAAGATGCAAAGATACAGTCAAGATGCAGATGACACATTTTCTTCTTCACAATGATTTCAACAAATGATAACATCGCAATAACGCAGTATCACAAAGATCAATGAAATTAACGATGAGAAAAGTACAGAAAATGCGTCGCAGATGTCAATGCAATCTCAGCACAAAGATTGCATCTGAGCAATAAGATGATAAAGATGCGTAATGATCTTCAGAAAGTAGAAAGCATTCTTGCAATGTACATCAGAATTGAACGCATATATCTGAATGCTTATTTGCACTCTAGAAATATTTCAGACATGAATAGTTCATGATGTGATTGTAAATGAAGTCATTAGACGACGAAGCATGTATTCATGCACTGCTCAAACTGATTGCATTCGCGATCAAGAATGCTACAAGATGCTGACTTCTTGAACTATTAAATAATTGTCATCATCACGAAGAGTCTCAGAGCAGTAACAAAGATGATGATGAAAATAAAGCTCTTGAAGCAATTTAAAGTGACTAGAACACTCATTCTTTAACGTGTGATCAACGCGAACAAATTTGATACATAGTCTCAAAACTCACTGTTTCAACTGCGTGAAGTAATTGTATAGACTGCGAGTGATTTTCTACCTCAGAGAATTTTGTTCACTCGATACAAATAGCATAAAGTTCTTCATGAGTCAATCTAATCAATGTCATAAGAGTGTATGAATTTATTATTATTATTATGTTAATAAATGTTTAAAACTCAATCAATAAATAATAAAAACAGCTGAATCAGACATCTGCTTAATCAAAATATTAATTTGCAACACAAATGATGAAATGCAAATGCTAAGACTTTTAAACGTTTACAACTTAAGCTCATTATTCATTACATTCACAGAGAAATTCTTAACTATTTCTTGCTTAAATGAACTACTTAAGAATGATTGCAATCAATTAGTTGTAGAAAACTTCAATCTACATCATTTATATTGAGAAAGATGAAAATGCTTCACTTAACATATGATGATTAATACTTTATTAAACATCATTACAAATGCAAGATTAAAACTACTGCTGATGTTGCAAGCATGCATCTTTGTTACTTCTGATTAGTCTGATTAGCCTAACATAAACTAGTATAGACTGTGAGTAGAGCTGTTGTTGACACGCTAGCAATCTAGCGCGTCTTCATGAGTAAAACTCACGTCATGTTGCATCTTGTTTCTACTTCAGCTTTGAACTTCTAGTTAGAATACACTCATATGATTCGCTTTATGCAGACTTATAACATTAGTTCAAAGCTCATCAATCTTGCTATCAACGTGTAAATGATATAAAAACAAGCTACATCACTCAAACTTAAATCAGAATCGAAATTCGAAAATTGAGCTCAGAAAACTCATTAAAAATCAAGAAATTTCTAGAACAGAACAGAAGAACATGAACATGTTGCTTTAGACTAACTCTTTATTGAGTTCATCATCAGAACAGAAGAACACGAACGCGTTGTTCTAGAACTGAAATCAGAAATTTCAGTTGAATCTCGATCAGCAATTTTCTACTCACACAATGACTAGAAGCACAGAATCAGAATCAGAATCAGTGAGCATTGCTCGCTATGATCTTCAAAATGCTAGAAGAGAATCACTTCTATCACAGAATTAAGCAACATCAGAAGACATGAATGCAAGATTGAACGTCGAAGAGAAGAACATAAATGAGTGATCTTTTGATCTTGAAGTGATCAAGATCAACATTAAGAAGAAGCTGAATGCTTGAATATTGAATGATGAAGCAGATGATCTTATTATCTTTATCAAATATATGACTCATCAGCATGACATTGAAATTGAGATTCACAATGACATGATTCAGATGTTGAATGATGTCAACAAGATCAACATTGAATTGAAAGCTATCAACATTGAGTTGAAAGTTATGCAGACAACGTTGAATGCTGTTTGAATGTGTTTACAGAAAGAAATGAAGAAAAAGAACGTAATTATACATCATCTAGAAGCAACATCAAGTCGACTAAGCACTTCAATTTCAAAAGATTGATTCTTGAAGTTAATCAAGTTATCTGACTCATCTCTGTTTGAAGATTCGAAGCAGAATATGAATAATTGATTGTTTCAAATGCAAAACAAGCTGAAGATGAACAAGAATCATTTTTCTATCGAAGAAATGAAGATTGCATATGTGAAAAGTCGAGTCAGTGAAATGATGATCAAACACATAGCACTTCGAATGAAAAACATGATCACGAACTCGTTTCTTGAAGCAGAAAAGATACTGTCGATCATAAATAAGATGTATGACAATCTCAATTAATGTTATACGACTCAACAACAGTTCTTGAAGCTGTATTAAAACAAGATCTTCTTTCATGAATTTTAAATGAAATTTCAGAGACTTAGTGCAAAACTAAAGTACAATAACGAAACTTTACTAGATGATTTTTAGCATAAGATTAGCTCAGATCTTCAGTGATGTTAGAACTCTCTTGCAGATGATTAGATAAAGCAATGATTAAATAATCATTGAGTAATCAGAGTCTTGAAGTGATTGCTTTGATTGCTTGAATCAGAAGTGATCACAGTGAGCATGATGAGCATGATGCTCATCTTGCTCATCTTGCTCAAGAATGATCAGAAAGATCATTCAGAGCAGAAATGACTTGACACAATTCTTTTATATTTATATAATGATGATCATTCTCTTAGATAGAAGCTTCGTGCTCAACTCATGTAATAGTCAATACAGTTTATTGTTTTAGCTATTCTCAAATCTTCAGTCTAGTGATTAGTTTATTACTATACTGATCTTTGTTTATATCTTGTGTTGTTAAAGAAACAATCGTTACATCATCTCACAGCAAGATACAAGTGATTTGTAATTTCAACGTTAAATTTACTAGTAAATTAAGTTCACATTATGTAAAACTGCAACATTAAATACATGATCTTCATGTTAAATTTAAACATCATCAAAGTGTTTGATTAAGTTTTGCACATCAGATTGCTACATACATTGAAAATGAGAAGAATGTTGAACTATATAATCAAATAAGCATGCAGCTTTCTAAAGAACATAGAGACATTATTGATATTCAATGAGCAAGCAAGCACTATGTGTAAAATTAACGCAGACATATTTTAAAAATCTTTCATTTTATTAATTTTCTTTCTATTTTTCAATGCAAGTTTAATTGAAAAATGCAAAACATTGAAAATTGAAATTGAAATGCTTAACTTCATAAATGACATTAACATTCTAGTTTATAACAAATTCATTGAAGAAATTTGTAAAACATTAAGTAAGATACATAATATTTGCGTGAAGTGAATTCAAACTCATGACACAACGTTTGCATCAGAAAAATATGAGTTTACATATTTCACTAGAAAATTAAGAAAATTTGACATGATGATTAATATACAAATAGAAAGCTCAGTGATTAAGTCAAAGTCAGATGTGCAAGTTTTAAAAATTCAACTGAACATAAAACTGCAATGAAGTGCACATCTTTGACAGATAAAAGCAAGTCACGTCATAAGAATGCTTATGCTTAATTATTGAAAAATCTCATCAAGTATTTAATCACGTAATTAGTTGATAAATTAAATGATTTATTATTTTGATCAATCTCTCTTCTTATAAGATCACTTTGACGTGATTAGCTGCGAGCGTATGCCTAATAACTTAAATGACATCGTTTATCACATTAACATTATTTATCACATTGACATGAATCATTAAAATGACATGAATCATCAAAATAACACTGCTGACACTGATTATTCTGATTCTATATGCTCAATTCTATCTGCTCAAGCGCATGCAAAAGCAAGATATTAAATCAATGAATTTATTATTTAACTAGATATTTAATCATCTATTTGAATGAATTGTTGACTATGTAGAGTATTTGATAGAGAATTATAAAGAAAGTCAAACATGAATGCTCAATAGAGAAACATGAAGAGTGCTTGATAGAGAAACATGAAGAGTGCTTGATAGAAAAACATGAAGAGTGCTTGATAGAAAAACATGAAGAATGCTCGATAGAAAAACATTGTCACGATCCTAGCCTTGCCAGGCTCAGCCTTCTAGCCTTACCAGGCCTATCCTCGCTCCGTCACCTTGACTAGTCCCTATTGGGCCTAGCGTCGGCTGAGGAACACACATATGTAGCCAGC